>Ga0307515_10000094_pt1 | contig 210723 bp, 193 predicted proteins | sample 17_EM_MG_FD_194513 | JGI IMG/M metagenome (GOLD analysis project Ga0307515, IMG submission 194513) | Populus trichocarpa ectomycorrhiza microbial communities from riparian zone in the Pacific Northwest, United States - 17_EM | ecosystem: Host-associated > Plants > Roots > Unclassified... | reverse complement strand
TTCTCTTTATAAGAGAAGGGAGGAGTGCATGGATACACCGTCATTGCGCGGGAGGCACGACCAAAGCAATCCTCCACTACGAAGCCGATACTCTATGCTTACACACTTACAGCGCTTCTATAGTTTTCGTTTAAAGTTGAGTTTGTAATTGCACGACTCAGCATGAACAAGTCAACTCATCCCCGGCCCTTCTCTTTATAAGAGAAGGGAGGAGTGCATGGATACACCGTCATTGCGCGGGAGGCACGACCAAAGCAATCCTCCACTACGAAGCCGATACTCTATGCTTACACACTTACAGCGCTTCTATAGTTTTTGTTTAAAGTTGAGTTTGTAATTGCACGACTCAGCATGAACAAGTCAACTCATCCCCGGCTCTTTTCTTTATAATAAGAGAAGAGTGCATTTGATTTGTAATTTTAGATGGAGGGCAACTCACCCTGGCCCCTCTCTTTGATAAGAGAATACCTGAGATTTGATTTTTGATAAGTCTATAAAAAAAAGAGGCTGCACTTGTTTCAGATGCAGCTGTCTTTTTTGTCAGTATGTGAGTTCATGGCAGGCTATGCTAGTTGCTCTAAGGTGGCTTCTTTGCCTGGCCTTGTGGTGGCGGTGGCTACTATTTTTATTCCCGGAAGGACAATCGCCTGCTGGGTGGTGTAGCGCCAGTACACATCGCCTGGTGTATAGGTAGCAGCTCCAGTTTCCACTAAGTTGTTTGCATTGTCGTAGATGGCTACCTTCAAACTTACTACGCGGTCATTGTCTGACACCTGAACGGGGATGATACTGCCTGCGGCTCCGCTGAAGCTGCTGACATCGATAGTGCGCACTTCAAATGCTGCGAGGTAATCGCGTACGGCTTCGGTGAAGGCGGAATTGAAAGGCTTATCGCCTGCCATCCTGGTGTACACTTCTTTTACTACCGGATCGAGCATCTTTGTTTTGGCATACTTTGCAGCATCCTTAAACTGAGCACGGAAGGCCGTTTGTGCCGGTGTAGGCTCGGCTGTAAACTTTGGTCTGCGCGTGACCATTGTTTTACCTTTTACTGTGCGGAAGACGATTTTGTTTCCTACTCTTCCGCTTACTCCATCGATTAGATCATTGTCGGTTACGAATCCCATAATTGTTAAAAATTTAAATTGTTAAAAATTGATTTTAGTACATCTCTCTCGGATAAGCCCGCGGTGCCTATCGTTTGATTGATAAATCGAAGATAGCGTGGCAGACCGAACCCTATGTTCGGTCTGCTTTTTTGGTGAAATTATTTTTTATTTTTTTGAGGCTGGGTTCTGGAAGTTGGATGCAGGATACTGGAAAATGCTTATTTATTGAATGTGTTCTAATTCGCAAAAAAATGAGGTATGCCAAAATGCCAGCGCGATGGAAAAACCTGACAGTAGGTAAAGGGTAGGTTCGGAGTAGGTATAGTGTCAGTATAGATGGGTTGCCGGTTACAGGTTGCCTGTTTTAGTTACCGGAAACAGGCAACTGGTAACTGTGACCACTTTTATTGATTAACTTGTTTTTAGGGACTTTCAAATGCACGACTAATATGCCGTTGACAAAGAATGGATTAATACGTTATTTTCTGATCAATGAATGCCTGACGAGCAAAACGCAACGGTACTGGACGCTGGAGAATATACTGAAGGTGGCGGCAGAGCGCGATGTGCAGGTTGTGAAACGCACGCTGGAGAAGGACCTGCATGCGATGCGCTATGATGAACGGCTGAACTACAAAGCTCCTATCTCCTACTGTAAAATCAACAAGGGGTTTTACTATACGGATGCGGAGTACTCGATTGAGCGGCTGCCATTGACGAAGGATGATATTGAAACGTTTGACATTATGGTGCAGGCGCTGCAAAGGTTCCGTGGGGCACAACTGCTGAACCAAGTGGAAGGCATGTTTGACAAGCTGGGCAAGGTGGCCGCGCACCTGAAGCAAAAGAAAAGTAAAAGCAGCTACCCTGCGGTGGTATTTGAACATCAGCCTGACGTGAAGGGTATGCAGCACTTTGATGTGCTGCACGAGGCGATAAGCAAAGAGAAACCGATGCTGATTGGCTATAAAAAATTTGAGCACGAGGTGGCGGAGTATGTGTTTCACCCATACCTGCTGAAGGAGTATAAATTTCGCTGGTATGTGCTGGGCTATAGTGAGAAACGAAAGAGCAAAGTGATACTGGCGCTGGACCGCATAGAGTATGTGCTACCTCAGCGCAAGACTGTCTTTATTCCCTATAAAGGAAAGGCGATGCAAAACTACTTTGAACACACGATAGGTGTAACGATAAGTGCGCGCAGTGTAGAAGAAATTACTTTATGGTTTTCGCCAGCGCAGGCGCACTACATACGCACACAATGGCTGCATGATACGCAGGTAACGATAAGTGATGATGCTAAGGCAGGCATGGTGGTGACAGTGCAACTGATACCTAACTATGAACTGCTGCAACTGCTACTCTCCTACGGGCCGGAGGTGAAGGTGCTGCAACCTACGAGTGTACGTAATGAAGTGAAGGCGATGTTGGAGAAGAGTTGGAGGTTGTATGGGTGAGGGGTGAATGTTAGGTATTAGGTGTTGGATACCAATAAGCAGGTGGCTATGCTTATTCCTAAAAGAGGTTTTGCTTCGGTGGAAGGGATGGAAGTGTTTAAGGAGATATCCTTGAAATAAGAAATAAAGAATGGCTAACAATGCAGGCCTACTGCGAGGAGTTGATATAATTTAATGTAAAAACCACCCCCAGGTCACCCATCAATAAAATGTAAATTTCCATCACCTCACTTTCACGCTCATTTCATTTTATGTGTGTGGTGTTCTTTGCAAATTCGTTTGTCTGTGCTGCAATCATTTCATAACCGCAACCAGCCAGTGGTGAATGCTTACAGCAATACATTATTTAATAGAAAAACGATGCGTCATCCAGGATGTATTTATCCTGTATAGTGATTCTGTTGCAACTAGACGGTAGGTTGTGATGTATGTAAGGATTAGGTTCGGTGACAACACTGACCAAAAGCTACTAATTCAAGTTGGTATATTGAGAAAGGGAGGATAAACGGACGGTTTGTTTTCCCTTTGTTGTTCGACCCCTCTACCCCATTCTACTTATGGAATATAAAAACATCCATGTCATTGAAAATGGAGTACCCATAGACTTTTCTTTAGATAGCTATTTAAAAAGAACAAATGAAATATCCCTTCTAAGCTTACTTCTTTTCGGTAGATGGGCTTCCGTTTAGTAAACCCGCATAGGAGTAACTCCTATATCCGCACATAGATAAAGACTGCAAAATCCAACTTCGCATGTCTTTAATCTAAATCCATCATGGCAAACAACTACACCTTCAATGGTTCCGAAGGAGAACCAATCGATCTCAAAACAACAAGAGAATGGACTGCGAACTACCGCAGAGAATTTCCGGATGAAACCAAAGCACATTTTTTTGGTTTTGAAATACTTCAGAAAATTCTGAAACAGGATCGGTGCATGGGCATACGTATCTATTATGCGCTCAATGAAAAAGGGGAGAAGCAACTCATTCTTACCGGAGCAACTGCAGATGGCAATAACCAGCTTCCCGCTACGCTGGAATTCAATGCAGCAGATCCCAACACCATCGCAGACGCCTCTTACCCGTGCCCTTCATTTTGTGCGGGCAATGATTTTAATTAATGTATATTAGGTAGCGTAATAAATAGATAATCAATTTGTCGCTACCTCTGTTAATTGCACACGCGTCATCCAGCTCCGTTCTCATTCCTCTGGTGATTGCCCTCCTGTCGCGGAAGCACATCACCAGAGATTTGTTCCCCCTCATTATATTATTGATCATCGCGCTCATAAGCGATCTGATCTCCCTGGTGTTTTTCAAGCTTGGGATGAATTCTTATCTGATCGTCAACCTGTTTTTGTTGTTCCAGTTTTTTCTCTGCTTTCTGCTTTTGTTAGGTAAAGCACGGGCTACCACTACAGGGAACAGAGCAATTGCTATTGGCTACACGCTGTTGTTTTTTATCAACCTGTTTTTCGTTCAGGGCATGTGGAAGTTCAACACCTATTCCAATTCGCTCGCCTGCCTGATTCTGATGGTGCTGGCATTACGCTACCTCTATTCGTTGCTGCGCGACCTGCCCGAATTGTTTATCCACCAGCTGCCCTACTTCTGGATTGCCGCGGCTGTGCTCACCTACTATGCCGGTAACCTGCTGCTGTTTCTTACCAACAATTATCTTACCTTGGGCATAGAGGGGTCGCATCAGATCATGTGGATACTGCACAACCTGCTCAACATCTCCAAAAATATGCTGTTTGCCATTGCGCTATGGATGAACTACCGCAACAAGAGATAATCTATGTCATTGTAGCGGGCACCATGGGCATGCTTTTGCTAGTAGGCAGTATCGCAGTGTTTGTGGCGGTGTATCAGAAGCGCATCCTGCGTGAGCAGCACAAGCAGAAGCAGCAGGATGAAATGTACCAGGTGAAGATGGCAGAGCTGCAACTGGAGAGCCAGGAGGAAGAGCGCAAACGGCTCGCTGCCGACATGCATGACTCCATCGGCTCGTTGCTGTGGGGAGTAAAGCTCAACGCGTCCTTTCTCGAACGTTCCTTTGACTATGACACTGAACAACGCCAGTCGTATGTGGAGCTGATGAGCGCACTCGATACGGCCATCTCTACGGTAAAGCGTATTGCCTGGGATCTTACCCCGCAGGCATTCCTGCAGGAAGGATTTTCCGAGTCGGTAGCGCGCCTCTGCGAGCGGATGAATGGGAAAAAAATGCACGCCACCTTTACAGAAAACCCTGGCCCATCGTGGAAAGATGAGCGCGCTCTGTCCGCTTACCGTATTGTGCAGGAGCTGGTGAGCAACTGCAGCAAACATGCGCAGTGTGATCACATGGCTATCACGTTGTTATGGAGCGACACAGCCGTGATGATAGCCGTGGAAGATAATGGGATTGGCTTCGAGCTCACCAAAGAACGCTCCGGGGTAGGCTGGTGGAATATCAACCAACGGGCAAAGCAGCTCAACGCCACCATTTCCATAGGAGATATACCCACCCCAAAGGGATTCAAAGTAGTCATCACCGTACCTTTATAAGAATGACTTCCATCAACGTATATATTGCCGATGATCACCCCGTAGTACGCAAAGGAATGGTACGCCTGCTGAAGACATTTGAGCGGGTGGGTGAGGTGAAAGAAGCGGCCGATGGTAAAGAGCTACTCGCCTTGCTCACCAACGATCGCCCTCACATCGTTATCCTGGACATTGAGATGCCTGTGATGGGTGGCGTTGATTCGGTGAAAGCCATTCTGCAGCGTTTCCCGGAAGTGAAGATACTCATGCTCACCATGCACTCCGAAGAAGTGCTGGTAAGACGTCTGCTGGACATGGAAGTAAACGGATTTCTCACCAAGTCCTCCGGGCCCGAGGAAATTGAAAAGGCCATCTATGCCATCATGGACAATGACTTTTACAAAAACTCCATCACCGAAAATGCACAAGGCATATCGGGTGCAGACGAAAGGGAGGGCGGGCGAAAGCTCACGATCCGCGAGATTGAAATACTGTTGCTCATCTGTAAGGAAATGACGTCCAAAGAAATCAGCGAGCGCCTGCACATCAGCGAAAAAACATTCTTCAACCACCGCACTAACATCATGGAGAAAACCGGCAGTAAGAGTAATATCGGGTTGCTGAAGTATGCACTGCGCAAAGGCATCATCAGCACATAGCCCAGCAGTTATGCGGTAACTGAAAGTGTTCCTTTGAGTGGCCTCAAAGGTGTGATGGTAATAGTGCTGCTCACCTTGCATAACTGCAGTACAGGAGTTACGCCCTCACCCCACCTGCACTCCCCCTGGTGACAGAAGAAGACGTAAGTTTTGTTACCCGCTTCATTTTCAATGATCATATTTTTGCCGCTGCCCGTCACTACATGTACACGGTCACCTTTGAGTACATGGAGGATGGGGAAATAAAAGCAATGCTTTTCAGCAGGAGCCTCTCCACTCACCACAATGCTGTCGGTAAGCATGTAGTGGGCCAGGTTAGTGTCTTCTACTATTTCCAGCACTACTCTCTCGGTGGCGCCATGCAGGGTGTGGTGGACGGATAGAAGTTGGATGTTCATCAGCGCAGGATTAAGATATCACGAATTACTTCATCAGGTGAATGGCGATGCAATAACGTACGTTAATCTACACAGCAGTAAGAAAAGCAGACGTGGAGCATAGGAGTATTTCCTATAGGATGCTATGCTATATGCTCTCTCTGGCCTTTGTCTCGTGTTGTGTGTGGTCTTCCAAATTTCATTGTGATTTTCCGATGAATTGGTGGCTGTAAAAGACTTGTCATGAAAAATAATAATAGGAGTTTCTCCCATCGATGAGATGGTCTTCCCGTCTCTATGGAGTAGAATAGCATAGGTTTTCTATTTTAAAAAATTAATGATTAAAGGGTATTTGGTGATAGCTCTATAATCAATTAAAGTAGTTGAGACATCTGTTCTGTGCAGTCTGAGCGAGGGAGTTGATTTTGATGTCTTTCTTTTGAGCTGGCAATCTACCCTTCCTATAGTTATGTATTACCCACAGCACCCTTTGTGGCATTATGCCAAAACCACATTGCTCATTTTCATTTTTCGATGTTGGGGTTGATTGTATTATCGATCATTCTTTAGAAAAGAATGCACAGTCTGCTTATTCCATTAATCTGAAACAGTTATGAACGGATTTGAAATTTTAGACTTACTGATCGGCATTTTCTTCGTTTACTTCCTTTTAAGTATCATCTGTTGCACACTGCAGGAAATCCGTGCCGGGTTCTTTAACCTGAGATCACAGAATTTGAAGAAATGGATCATTGATACGTTTAATATTAACGTGATTCACGAGCAGGGGCTGGGCAACAAAATTTTGTCTAACATCACCATTGATGGTCTTACCCAATGCGACCGCTCCTCCTCCTACCTTACAAATACTGCTTTCGTGGGTGCCTTGTTGGAAGAAATTCATAAATCTGGTTCCGGTGACGAATTACTGGACGAGAATAACCTCATCAAACCCTATAGCTTCGAATCCATTAAGGAAGCAATAAAGAAATCGGATCTGGTCAAGCAGGGCATGAAGCAAATGCTTTTACAATTCCATGCAGAATCATTTCAAAACCTCGATTCATTCCGCGAAAAAATAGGATCATGGTTTGACGAAGCCATGGCTCGCAACGGAGGTACGTTCAAAAAGAAGGCACAGCTTGCCGTGTTACTTTTTTCCATTGTGGTAACCATTGGTATCAACGTAGACTCACTCAAACTGATCAGGTACTTCTACGAAAATCCGGACGCTACACGTAAAGTGGCAGACGCGGCAGAAAGAATAACGAAGGATCAAACCCTGATTACGCAGATGACTGCGGCAAAGGCTGACACTGCGATGAAATCAGGCATTGATCATTTAACGGAGAACGCAAACAAGATAGCAGACTATAAAAAGCAACTCGATGACCTTCATCTTCCAATTGGATGGGATATGAAAATCTATGAAGGCTACGGGTGTCTTACCGAAGCTGGCTTCTGGCCACGAACAATAATAGGATGGTTGATGACTATACTGGCGGTGTCACTGGGAGCTCCGTTTTGGTTTGACCTGCTCAACAAGGTGGTTAACCTGCGCAGCGCTGGCAGGCGTGTAGATCAATCCTCTTCCCCCGATACTGGTAGCTCTGGTAACACTACGAATGGAGTCATAGGATGAAGGTAACCGTAACATCACGATTGAATCGCAGACGGTGGCCAAGTACGCGCAATGCAGCTCTGCCGGGTCCGCTGTTGCCCAATGATGTACTCGATATTGTGGATGAAGTAATGGGTGAGGCCGTTACTCCAAACAATAATAAATGGCTGAAGACAGATAAGGGGTTTTACGTCTGGAGTGGTGGAGTAAAAATTGAACCTTCTCCCTACCGTCTCGGTCGCAAAATAAATTATGCCAACAGCATCCAGTCCATGCCGGCAGACTGGAAGGCAATGGCAGGGCAGGGTGTGAGCATTGCGTTGATCGACTCAGGAGTTTTTATGGAACATCCCAACCTGCAGCAGGCAGTAAAGACGGAACAGGACTTTAGTTTCAGTGAGTATGGCGCCCAGGATAAAATAGGGCACGGTACACATTGTGCCGGTTTGATAGTAGGAAAAATTGTCAATGATGATGGCGTAGGTGGCATGGCGCCCGCGGCTTCCGTTTTCTCCATGAAGGCCCGTCATGAAGTGTTTTCTGTTTCTTCCACGCGTCTTACCAATGCCATCGAAGAAGCGATACGAAGAAAGGTAACCATCATCTCCATGAGCCTGTACCTGTGGGACTACAAAGACGAGAAGTTTCAGCGGGCGGTAAAGAAAGCAGCAGGCGAGGGAATCATTATGGTGGCTGCAGCCGGAGAAGATGATTTATTACTTCAGAAATCAGATCCCTTTTATTATCCGGCTTACATGAGTGAAGAAGTGATTTCGGTAGGAGCCGTTTCCCGCGACTTCAGCAGCGGATGGGACATTTCATCCCTTAACAACAAACTCGATCTGATCATTCCCTTTATTGATTTTACCTCGTGCTCCATTGCCAGTAAAAACGGTTTCGAAAAACTGGCAGGCAGCAGTATGAGTGCAGCACTGGTGACGGGCATCATCGCCCTGGCGGCAGCAGGGAAAAAAGAGATCAAAACGAAAACACAGGTACTCGAAGTATTGAAAGCAATTACCCAACCCTTAACGAATTTCAAAGATGAAAATGAAGCTGTTTTTTCATTGTATAAAAGATAACCGTTGCCTCGCCTTCGTGCTGGTAGCGCTGTGCGTCAGTATGAGCATGGCACAGCAGGGAATTTACTATGATGCAGTGAAGCTTCGCGCTACACTACAAAAGGATAAGATAGAAAACAGGTATACATTCACGAATAAGGAAGTGTTCGGCCCCATTTTGCGGGAGTACTTTAAGGATAACAAGTTAGAAAAGAACCCCTTTTTCAAAGATCACTTTTTTGTACCAGGTGGGTTGCTAAGTAGCTCAAATAAGGAGGCTTATGCACTGAAGAATTTTGCTACCCGGATTGGAGGTGTGTCGGTGACCAATGTGGCCGATGGGCTGGCACAGTTTCTGGTTAAACGAATGAAAGAGGAACTGAGCATCACTTTTTTTGAACAGTTTAATAAAGAGCTCGAAAAACAAAAAGATATGCAGAAGCTTTTCCCTTCCACCGCGGCAGTACTTGCACTGGCGGGTACGGAGATCTATAATTATCAACGTTACCTGCCTGCACTACGCGAAGCCTTTGAACAGGATTTGGATTCCTTTTTCAGAAATGCGTATGAATGGTCAACCACTGATCCTGCTACAGGGTATCCTTTACTCAGCGAATTGATAAAGAATGAAAAAGTGCTGAATGTAATGCGTCTTGTTTTTTACGTTACCCGCGAACTGGATCACGGTGCACACCCGGGAGACATTCTCAATTCACTTTTGGATGAACCAGCTATAGAACTTGAAAAAATCGGCCACAATCTACAATCATCGCTACAAGTGACCAACATCTTTTCGCAATCACTCCGATCAGAGACGGAAGAAAAGTATTGGATCAGCAAGAGCGAAGCAGCTAACCTCGTTCATGATGAAGTATTACTTCGCCTTTATTTTGGATTGATTTACCAAAAGACTCCTGACACCATTGTGTTTATCCATAAGGGTGAAAAGGTACAGTTTCGTTCCGTTGTTTTAGTGCATATCGAACAGACAATGTCTGATGGAGAACTATTAGTTAAAAAACTCATGACACACTTCGATCAAATAGAGAAAGCTCTGAAAGAGCTGGAGTCACGTAATTCTTCCGTAAGCGCCACGGATTATTTTCTGATGACGAAACTAACCGCGGAACTGTTTATGACCATCATTGAAAATGATTTGATAGGTGAACCCTTTGATAAGAACAGCATCGAGGATATCCGATTCTATATCGATCATACGTCAAAACTGTTTGCCGATATTGAATCAAGAGCGTATAACTCAGGAGTGGTGGAGATATACACCATTTTGAATAAAGCACTGGATACGTGTAAGGATAAAGATAAAGTGCTTAAACCCCTGCTAAAGTATGGCACTTTCATGGCTACCGTAGCCACAGCCAAGAGCTCGGAAGAAGTGGAGGCCGCCATCGAAGCGATAGCACTGCCGGCAGGGAGTGCACGTATAAAAAAAGAAGCCGCATGGAATATCGCCCTCAATGCCTATATGGGTGTCTTTTATGGAAGTGAGAAAGTAAGCGTGGATGGGGTGGAGGATAAAGGTAAAGCGGCAGGGGTGTTTGCCCCGGTAGGTATAGCGGTAAGCAGAAGTTTTTACTTTAAAGAGAAGGACAGATTCTCCCTTTCCCTGTTTGGTTCGCTGGTGGATGTGGGAGCACTGGCTTCCTATCGGATCAAGACCCAGAGCAGCGAAGTCAGTACGCTGCCTGAGATAAAACTGGAAAATATCATTTCTCCGGGAGCCTACCTCGTATTGGGTTTACCGCGTATTCCGATTTCCATCGGCTACGGCTATCAGATCAGTCCACAATTGAGAAGTGTAAACGATCAGTCCGTAGAACTTGGAGAGCGGGCCGACCGATGGTCGGGATTTATCGCTGTAGATATTCCGCTGGTCAACATCTGGTCCAAGGCAATCAAACGCTGAGCACGCGATGACCCGATTAAAGCAACTATCCGAGGAAAAACTCAGGGCCAGGAAGCTGATCGCAGAGATCAATAAGCTACGCCTGGATATCAAAAGGGAGAAAAAACCTTCTTCTTGGATGACTCAGGTGCAAGGACGGATTGCGCTGAGCGTCTCGGTGGTAGGGTTGCTGGCAGCAATTATAGGAGTGATCATCAATGCCAACAGCCTGGTGAACCAACTGAAAAAGAAAAATCATATTCAGTTAAGCCAACAAATGATAACACTGGTGCAGGAGCTTAATGACCCGGCAACCGATCTTAAGAAAGCAGAGCTGGCGAAAAACCTGTTGATCTATTATGGCGAAGATGCACTACCTGTGTTATTGAATCAGGTAGAAACAACCGGTGGGGTTCAGCCGGCAACACAAATTGCCATTCAGGCGATCATCAATGCGGATGAAGGTGATGATGCCGCCATGGCGCTGGTTAATGCGGTGACTTTGCGAATAAAAGACATCAAACAAATACAGATAACAACTGGAAATCATAATTGGGAATTTTTTAACAGGTATATCAGATTACTGGATCAGGTCGAATTCACAAACCGGCATGAACGGGCAGTAGAGAAAATACTAAAAACAACAATTCCGATTGAGACGGAGCTTGAACTGCTTTCACAGAAAGAACCATCAGCGATAAGTCTGGTGGATTTGTCACCCATCAAGGTATTGAATGAACGATTAAAAAAATGTCTGGGGTGCCCATGAAAAAAATACTACTTCCATTCTTACTCCTGTCTTTTTTACAACCGATATCCGCGCAGCGAAGGGTGGCATTCGAACAGATTATGCCGGGCCTTTATTTAAAAGAAAAAGCAGTAAAGGAAGATTTGTCCAGTAAACTTCAGAAGCTGATTGTATTAAAATGGTTTGACGATTACGAAAGCAATGCGCGGGAAAATCAATTCTATAAGATCAGCGGGAAAATTGGAACAGACCTAAATAACACTTACCACTACACGCTGGAGTGTGATTCGCTCGATACAAAATCACGATCTGTAGTTAGAAAAAGTAAAATTCCGAAGATTTTTAACGGCACTTTCAAAGACTATGAAGTTTTTAAAAAGAAACAATGGCCGGAGATCGTCAGGGAAATCACATTGCTAATGACAACGGGTGAATTCAGAGAAGTGGTGTATTACCAAAAGAGATTCAGCCCGCCCTTGCCTCCAGATATGGATGCAGCTTTCGTCAAGGATTTGAAAGATAAATTGTTCGATGGTTTGAAAAGTTGTAAAGAGCTTAATGATGAGGCGGATTTTGTCTACGAGGATACCCAGCAGGGTAGTAATGTGCTGCTGGTGCTGCAAGGTGGCGAAGTGGAGCATTTAAATATCCAGCCAAGGTTACACTACAGACAGAAGAGAAGATGGAACGAAAATCATTGGATGAAAGATGTCAATGGGTATGAGGATGACATGGAAGAAATTGTAAAAATATTGGTTCAACAAATTTGTCTTCAGATAAAATGAAACAACTGATCATATTTTTATTGGTTTGCATGTCGTGGCATGCTGCCCTGGCGGGTGACCATAGAGCTTTGGTTCGTGTAACCGCTCAATGCAAAGGGGATGCAATAATATTGACGTGCGACCGCTTGGTAGATGTTTTGATCTTAGGATTGTCTCAAAATCCGGAGCTTCGATTTGAAGGGCCACAGAATGCGGTAAGTGAATCGGATATAATAGTAGAAGCTTCTTTTGAGACACATCAGGCTACGACATTTGCAAATGCGCTGATCAGGTATAAAGGAGTTACAATTCAGTCCGGTACGGAAAGTGGGCCACCATCCGCCTTGTTGGGAATAATACAACGGCTGTCTGGTGAGATCAATAGTAGAATAAGGATTATAGAAGAAGTTGCTGTTAAAAATATAGCTGTTGCTTTCGAAATCTCAGCAAAAGAAACAGATAAACTCACACGCAAAATGGCGAGCAATCAATCACTGGAATTGCCTAGTAGCAGGCAGGTGAAGTTTAGCCTCGCACCACAAAAAGACTTCACTAGATATGACGTTGAACAACTGGCGGCAAAAAAAGAATATGACGCTGTACTTAGTGTTTCAATTGTACGTGACCCGCAAAGTAAGCTCAATGTGAAGCTGCTGAGTAAACTATATAAAAAAGGAGAGAATCATGTCTTAGAATTACCAGAGCAGAAATTTGAGTCATCAAAAATTTATTTGAATAGTTACATCAACGAATTAAGTCATTATCTGACAGACACTACCGGAAATTGGAATAGTAGAAGTCTTGATTCTTTATCATCTCTTGTCAGAAAGAGAGAATACCGTGTGGAGCGAGGTGAAGTAGCATTCGGGAAAAATAGCTTAACATGGGCGGGGTGCCTTGCATTAACTGAATTGCAGGAAGAAACCTCTTCAGCAAAGGCTTCTTTTTTGCTGGCCAAAATCAGATATGGACAGAATCGTTGGGAGGAATGCTCGTTCTTTCTTAACGAATGCAGACCCGGAGAACTGGAAGCATTGGAATACAATTCTTTAAAAGGACTCACCAATTTTAAACTAGGGCTGTACAAACAAGCTGAATTATATCTGCGCAACGTGTATGAGCGTGCTCCTACGACAACTTATAGCAGTGAAGATATCGCATGGTATCTGGGAAGAACCTATTTAGAACTGGACTCAGCGACAGAAGCAGTTAAGATATTGACTTATTATCACAGTAAAAAAGAAACATCGCTATCGGGCTATTGGCTCGGCAAGGCATATATCGCGAATAAGGAGGTGAAGAAAGGAATTCGTACCCTGGAAAAATTAAGTGCATCAGAATATAAGGACGTAAATCAGTTACTGGGCACCGCTCATTTTTTTCTCGGTGAGTCTTATTTCAGTAAGAGTGATTATTCCTTGGCCTATGAGGAGTACCTGAAATCATGGCGATATACCGCTTACGAAGGAGCGCTTACGAAGATGGTTTTTTGTTTAAATGGAACAAATCAGTGGGTAAGAGCTGATTCGTTAATTGAAATACATGGTGAAAAAAATCCAGTATTATATAAAAAGCAAGGAGAAGAGCTCAGAGACGGGTATGAAATATCGTTAAAGACAGATAAAGATAAAGTACTTATTAAAGAGTCAACAAAATTTCTTCTGAAGTATGAAAAAAGGTTGCCGGGTGATGCGAGTGTACTTTGGCTGATAGGAAATAATTATACAAATATGAATGAGTATAAGGACGCGGTAATCTACCTGGAAAAATCTTTTGCGTTGGATACAACCATCATTGACCATCGACTTGATTTGGCAGAGGCAAATATGTTTGTGACCAACCCGGCAAGAGTCAGGGAACTTGCTTCGCTATGGCAAATCAATTACTGGAACGAGAAAGGATTAATCAGGAATAGAGCATTATTGCTCTTTTTGAGATACACGGCAAACATTATGCTTGGCATGAAAGAACCCCAAACAGAAAGTGAGCTAAAGCGAGAATTGAAAAGTAAGAACACCATCTACAATTGGAATTTGGGCCCGTTCTATAAATGGTTGAATGCATCCAAATTCAAATCTAATACTTCCCTGCAAAAGATGGCTAAAGAACTGGAGGATAAAATACGCAAATCTTCTACGTAGGAAGACGATGCAAACACCTATCACTGTATGTAAAGTTTATCTGAATTTATTCGATGACAATAACCACCAAACAATATGAAATCACCGCTTCTCCCTATCGACATTTTATCCATCTACAAAAATAAAATCGGAGACCTGGTACCGTTGCCCTCCCGCATGGCACACTGTACACCGGATACCTATAGTGCTGTAATTAAGCTCGCCAAAGAGCTTGCAAAGAAAGGAGGTAAACTGATTTTAAGTGATATGTTCCGGAGTTATGATATGCAGTTGCAATCCTATCAGGATTACAGCTCTGGTAAAAAGACCGCTTATAGCCCGCCACCCGGTGGCAGTTTTCACGAGGCCGGCCGCGCATTTGATCTGGATCTGAGCAAGATAAAAATTCCGCTTGCTGATTTCTGGGTGCTGGCCGCAAAACAAGGCATTGGGCCCATCATTGCACAGCCAAAGGCAAACCAGTCTGAAGCATGGCACTTTGACTGCCGCGCCAGTCATCAGCTCGTCTACCAGTATTATGCCGATGGTAAAGCAAAAAATTTCAAACCCTATGCGGCAGCTGCAGCGAGTGCAATCCTCGCTATCGGTGTGCATGTTGATGCTTTTGGTTCCAATCAAAAGCAGGCAGCCATTCAGAGTGGACTCGTCCGGCTCGGCAAAACCATTGGCAGCATTGATGGTCTTATCGGAAAGAATACTCAAAAAGCACTATTGGAATCGGGTATCCATTTTGATCTTACTCGTATAGATACGATGTTGACGGAAGTCGAAAACCTGCTACAACAAAAATTTCCAAACGAGTACCGAATACCGGATGCCATTTGAAATTTCCGAGGATAAGTTGCTCTGCATTCCTCAATAATCATATTAATAACCTTAATTAAAAAAAATATACGATGGAACAGTTCAAAGTTGTCAAGTTCGAATTAGAAAATAGCGAAGAGATAGGCGTTGTTGCTTATTACGAAGAAACAAAAGAGCTCCGTCCATACAGTAGTGGAGATCAAGCACTGATTGAAAAAGCGAATAAATCCTTTGGTTCTGCAATTTCAGTCATCAAGGGTATCGGAAAATCTTTCGTCCAAACAATCAAATCAATGGAAACGGTTCCTGATGAAGTTCAAATAGAATTCGGCATGGTGCTCACCGCCAAACTTGATGCGCTGATTGCTGGAACTTCAGCCGAAGCAAACTTTAAAATTTCGATGACTTGGAAAAATAAATAGCTTGCCATGGAAGATAAATATATCGTACAAGTTATTTATAGTTCAGAAAAACCATCTCCAAAATTACTTCCTGGAAATATTTGTGGGGGTGGACTTTTTATAGACACTTTTACTATCCTAACATGTGCGCACGTTGTCAACGTTGCGACTGGTTTAGAGCCTAATAACATTACACGTCCCGATTCCTCAGTTATAGTTAAAATAAAGTTTACGCACAATGAGCAAATAACTGGTGAGATAATCTGCCAAATTCGTGAATGGTTCTATAATGGAACAACTCAGAGCGACTTAGCCGTAATAAAAATAATCTATTGTAATAGTAAGGATGATTCAGAACTACAAAAACTTCCAAGTAATAAACTTCTGACCGTATCTAACACTCTTTGGAATCATGAATTTAAAACCTTTGGCTTTCCTTCAATGCCGGGAATCTGGGCTAATGGTTCATTGCTATCCGAAGTCACAGGTGGGCTCTTTCAACTAAAATCAGACAACATCCAAGCAAACTATAGCGGATTTCCCGTTTATGATATGACACTAAAGTGCTATGTCGGACTAGTCGGATATGGGTTTGAAAGAACTGACATTTCATATATGATGTCATTTAAGACCATAAAAAAATTCTTTCCGGATATAAGTGAATATTTAAACGGAAATGTTGCTGATGAGTCATCAACTCCATCAAATATCATTTACCGAAAGGATCTGATAGAAAAAATTATCGAAGCTATAAATCAACCTAACAAACTTGTTTTCATCCTAGCACCAAGTGGATACGGAAAGACCACTTTAGGTAAAACGTTTTATATGGAATTTAAAGGTGGGAAACATTACTTCAATTGTAGAATCGCTAATAAAATTCCACAGGTACAGGAGGGCGAATTAATTGTACATTGACGAAATATACGAAGAGCATCCGATTTTTGAATGGATAAATGGGAATCACGATTGTTACACGGTAATAACAACAAAATCAAAATTCATTTGCCAGAAACTACTACGTAATAGAAACTTATTGAAAGGTAACAATCCGCAACTTGACTTAAGTTCTTCAATCGTAGAAGTCAAAGGATTTTCTTTTCAGGAGGCTCGAAATTTATTTTTATTTAGTGGATGTGGTCCCGATACAATTTCAGATGAAGAAATAAAACAATATGTAGAACACACTGATGGATGCCCAATAGCCATAAAAGGTTTGATTAATGTCCTTGGCAACTCGGATTGTTCAAAAAAACTGATTCTCGAATCCAATAACAACATCGACATAGAACGAACTTTTAAAAGCATTATCCAACAGGACCTTGAACTCTCAAATACAACCTTAAGCGAAATACTGGCAATCCTTTCCAATGTCCCATTTGTAGGGATGAGCGAAAAGGTCATTTCATTCATTACAGAAAAGCCCACTCAAGTTGTCTGTTCTTCTCTTTCTAAAATAATAGAATTGGGATATGTGACGCAGCTCAGAAATAATCGATTCGGAAATCTTTATGTAACCCACGAACTAATCAAAAAAGTATTTCAAATTAGTGAAAATAAAGAAACTGACCTTCGGATAAAAAGAAGAAACTGGGACAGAAAATACTTTCAGTTTCTGGTTGAAAATAAAGGTAGCCTCGATATTTTATCGACCATTGATGCATTGGTCTCAGGATTGAGAAGTGTCTTCAAAATAATAAATGAAAACGATGTATATAACCAGGAAGACATTAAAATTATAAATGAAGCAAAAAACATTGAGGAAATTCCATTGCCTACTAGACAGAAATTTATTGTAAATACTAGGGAAGATAAATACTTCAGTACCGAATTAAACAAAACGATTAAACTTATTAACGACATTCTCAAAACGAAAGTCATTAGTTCTCACCAACAAATATTAGTGATGGACTTTTTCAGAAGTTCAATTCAAACATCATCATGTAGTGAGTTAATCGCATTAGGCCAAGCATTTTCTGGCATGCCCAAAAATCCTATGTTAGGAACAACTATTTGGGAAGGCACAAGTAATTATGATTCATGGGCGGCTGCTGCCTGCCTTCGGGCAGCAGCTTATCATTGGAGCAGTTGCGACAGTTTTACTATTCAGGAATCAGCAACGCCAAAACTCAAAAACTGGTTATCGAACTGCCGTGCTCCGCATGGGGCTGATTTAGATATCTCTAGTGCTATCGGAGGGCTGTGTCTATTGAACGGCTCTTCATTTGCCATCGAAACTATCCTATCAAGGGCGTATCGAAACAAGGTGGGCGTAACATTAATAAGTGACTTAACCCTGATTGTCAATTGTATTGACCAAAACCTAAAAAATGAATTGCTGGAAATTCTGAATTCAACTTGGCGTTACATCACAGAAACATCTGCCAAAAAGATCACCTCAGATTATATTAAAACAAAAATGAATATCGATACGAACCTATATCAAAGAGGGCCTGCTTCAGGTTATGACAAAGATTTTAGCCTTACGCTAGCACGAACCTCATTCAGTCAAATGTTTTTTGATTATGCCTGGAATAAGGGTGCCGTAAGAACTCACTACGTTTGATAATGGAAATTGAATAAAGGCATGAACTAAAAATACTCACTCTAAATTATTTGCCTGATATTTATCGCATTGTAAGTTGGCTCCGATAACAAATCAATTAGCTTAATTTAAAAACTAAACCCAGGTAACCCTTCAATGAAGCGCATTTAAAGTGCAAACCGGTTTTATATGTGGTACGAATTTCACCCCTTGTTGGTGTCTGTATAAATGCTACCAGCAGGTGGTGAGTACTTATTGCCGTATACTCATTTAAAAGGAAACGATACATCATATGGGATGCGTTTATCCTGTGTTTGTAAAATGACAAAAATGGTTATGATAGTTATGATGCCTGTAAAAAAGATATAAATGCCAATTAAGATTTAAGATCTATACTGATATAAATAAATATAGTAATAGTTAAACAAGGCAGGTTTCGTTGAGATTTTATCAAATCTAAAAGACAATAAAAATGAATGTAACAACCCCCGAATTAGTTTTAGTTAGAGGTATTAACTCCGAATGGCTTAAAGAGAATTTTAGCCAATTATGGATTGGATTTGGAGGTTCTCCTCAAGCAACACCTAAAGAAGATTCCTTTTACGTAGGTCTTTATATTGAGGCTCCGGTTTCTGCAATTACCCATATTGGCATTGTTGACCGTATTGATAGAGATGATAATGGAGTGAACTTCTACTTGAAAGCTATAATAAAATTGACTAATCAAGTAAATCCAGGACATGCAATTAGAAAACATGAAAACTGGACTTTATCTCAATTAGGGTTGTCTCAAAGCCAAATGGACGGAATTAGAAATCGGCTGTCTTCAGTATAATGTCACACAACAGCTATATTTTTTGAGCGTCCCGTTCGCACCACTGCATTTAGTCAAAAGTTAGCCCACACTTCCTGAAATCCATCCAGCACGTTCGGAAATCCTTTGCCTGGCAAGCCACCCAAAACCACCATTATTGCGAAGTAGGCAAAAAAAGACATGGGAGTTAATCCTATGCTTTTACCGTGTTACCGATTGAATGCCGCAGATTCGTTGCGTCTGTGCTGGGTTTAATCCATTCATTACCGCTTCCGCTCGACAGCGGGGTAGATAGGTTTTAATCCATGCATAAACGACATGTATGCTGTTGTACAAACCGATACCCCGATCCCATGAACAAAATCAAACTCTTTCTTTTGCTGCCGTTAGTTGCAGCACTTGCTTTCTCCTGTAGTGATGACGAAGAAGTAATAGACGTACGTGCGCAGGCCGTAGGTAATTACAATTATGAATTCAACACCTATTATATTGATAAAGGAGCATTGGTGCCCGCAGGCATTAATGATGATGGTACATTCGCTGTAGCTAACGACCCTGCAAATGAAAGCGGCCTCATTATCACCGAAGGCACCACCAAGTTTACCGCCAACAAAGTAACTTCAGCTTCCAACGGCTTCACCTTTGATATACCTGCACAATCTATTAAAGATGACGATGGTACTACATTAAATATCTCCGGTTACAATGGAGCACAGTTAGTTACCACTGGTGGCTCATCTACACTGTACAACGGAGTCTATATAACCAGTACCAAAAAGTTCACTTTCTACTTTCAGGTAGTAGATGCAGATACAGGGATCACTATTGTTTTTGAATTGGAGGGGACGAAGAAATGAAAAATTTATATAATCAGTTTTAGTGCCCTGCCAAAAAGTAATAAGCACTCCTTACACATAATAGGATAAGGTCATGGAGAAAATCTCAGTTAAAAACATAGTTGAGTTTAGGCGAAAATCGGAGAGATCACGAATTACATTTATTAATAATCTTAAAAAGCCAAAAAAGGAGACGGATGTGAAGGCTGAAGGAGGCGGAGATTATTGGATCACAGCTAGTAGTGCTATAGGTAGCTATTTTAAGTTTGATGACAAGGAGGTGATTGCAAACAAAATTGAAGATGTAGTTAATCGCAGAGACAAATCAGCAGCTACTATTTCAAAAAACATGTTTCAAAAGAACATATCGCTTCTGCATAGTTTTGAAGATTTTGATTTCTCCGATTTAAAACCAGCCACAGATTTGATTTACCTCTCTAAGCCAGACATCATTCTTAAAATAAAAGATATTAACGTTCAGATAAGACCGAGTTATGTTTATTCATTTAAAGAGAATGATATTGATAGGGTAGGTGCAATTTGGTTTGTTACTAAGTTAAATGGATTTGATCTGAACGAAATTGCTCTGTTTACTGATGCACTACATCGTTGTGTGAAGAATAAATATAAAAAACATAAGATAGACCCGGATTACTGTATTGCAATAGATTTAATGAGTAGAAGGTATGTGACGTACACCCAGATACAGAATAAAGAGATAAAATCTGAACTGGAATCGACATTAGGAACGATCAGAAAACTGGTATGATTTATTTAAGCTGGTAGACTTGAGACTGATTTCATAACAAAAATTTGATTTACTCAAGTCTATTCTATTGAAATATTTACAATAGTATAGTCTTAGATTAAATTATTAGAGTGACACATTACCGTCAATCTGTTGAAAGATTATATTCATGATAAAAATTCTATTTATAGTAATGAAGTTATTTAACTGGATTAAGGATTTATTTCAAGAGGATTCCAAATATTCGATAGAAGATTTAACTCATCAACAATTTGATAAGACTAAGTTTAAAGCTCGTATAGCTGTGGTAGATGATGAAGAGATTTCTCATGTCAAAAGATTGAGAAACGAAGGATATAATATTTCAGACTTAAATGACATAGATGTAATCGATGAATTTATAAGAAAGAAATATCATGTAGTTGTTTTGGATATTCAAGGAATCGGAAGAAGTATTGCCGGTAGCGAAGAAGGGTGGGGAATCCTTAGATATTTAAAAGCTGAATGCCCTCATGTTATTGTGATCATGTTTACTGGAGCCGATTGGTCGGTGACGAAATACAAGCCATTAGTTGATTTAGCCGATGACTTTATAGGTAAAGATTTAGAATACTTAGATTTCAAATCCAAGTTGGATTCCGCTATAAAAAAAGCGTTCTCACCTAAATTTCAATTTAATATCACCAAGCATCAAATTCAAGCGGAAATTTCCGAAGATGTGCTTAGGAAAATTGAAACAACTCTTTTTAAATACGGAGGTAATAAATCAAAGGCTTTAAAGGAAGTGAGAAAAATTAGTGGTGAAGTGAATGTGTTGTCTTCTGTTGATAGTTATTTATCTGTAATGTCCTCGCTAAAAGAACTTATTATAGAATGAACTCAGATTTCCCATATATAAAATTTATCAATGGAAAGATCATCTTTCATCCTGGTGATATTGTAGAATTACCTAAGGAATATTCAAAGTTCAACATGGTATTGCTAAACTTTTATATGAAAGTTGCCAGTACTCATACTAATCAGCCGGAAATAGGTATAGATCCTTTGGGATTTAACTACATTCACTTGAATTCACATTGTAATGTTGGGCTATTAGTAAATTCTGGCAAGACGGCCCTACAAAGAAATAATTCTAAGAAATATCCTAATAATTGTTTTAGAAAGGAATTTCTTATAAAAAGAATAGTTAAAGAACGTAAACCTTTAAGTTTTGAAGATTTTATACCTCGTGAATTTGTAACTCAAAATATTCATGAATTACGAAACTTGAATGCTAAAATTTCTTCTAATGTTGATGCATTGCTCGATGTTCAAGAAGAGGATGAATGGGAAGATAAGTTTGATAGAGCGGATGAAAATGTCAAGAAGATATTTGTTGCTTCCAGGCTGATAAAATTTATTCTTGACAATATTAAATTTTATATCCCGGATCATATTAAGGACATGACTCTTGATTTAAGTAGATCTTTTCGTGTTCATAGATCTGCAAGTAAAATTGTAAAAATTTACAGAAATGATTTCAAGAAAAAGAAAAGCGAGATCCGTTTGGTAGGGAATACAAATCGCGTTCTTGCAGGAGATCGTGAGCTGTTTGAAATTATTTTAATGTTGCTTGTTGAGAACGCTATTAAATACTCTAACGATGTGAGTAGCATTGCCCCGATTGTAGAACTTGAGGATGCTAAAGTAATAAATGCCACAAAAGTGATAATCAAATCCTATGGAATAATCGTTCCGCAAGACGATCAAAGTAGATTGTTTTCAAAAGGATTTCGATCTTCTGTTCATACAACTTTAGCTGAGGGTACTGGGATGGGATTACATAATGCCTTTGAACTAATTAAATTATTTGCTGGAAGTCTGACTTATATCTGCGAAAAGTCATCCGAAAATCAAGAAGTTGGATGGAATTGTTTTGTGATTACCATTTGAAATCATTTCTCTTTTATTACTAAAATTATGAGTAAGGATAATAGAATTGAGTATTTAGACGATGAGAGGAGAAAAATTTGGCACAGACTTACCGAATTGGAAGTGCTTTTAGAAAGCAAGACATCAGACTATGAGGCAGATGCAAAGGAGTCAGCTGAGAAAGCGAAGACTTACACTCAATTAATCGAAGAAGCAAAGGATATAGTCATACATAGTAGGTCTGAAGCTCAAGAAAAATTAGCTGAGCTAAAAACTGATTTTACAGAGTTTGTTGAATTGTTTAAAACCATTAAAGTTGATTCGCAATCATCAAATTCAAATAGCGATTTAATAGCGGATCTGGCAAAGAAAATTGAAAACCAATCTGAAATTGTTGACGAACAAGTAGTAGAAATTAATAAAGCCTTCAATAATAAATCTGTTCTCGATGATAAGCTTCTGAAGCTAGAAGAAATTTATAAAAAAGGTGATGATTACGACACCAAACTTAGTGTCCTATTTAAAACTATAAATGAACGTAAAAAGGAAATTGATGAATTGTATTACGGAATCATTGGTTATAAAGATGATGATGAAAATGAAGTAAAGGGCCTTAAAGCGCAATTGGAAGAAGCATATGATCTATCCAAATCCAGAATTGAAGAAGCTGAACGAAAAATTCAATCCATCGAAATGGAGCAGACTAATTCATATGCCAACTTTTCCAAGACGAAAAATGACGAATTCATTGAACTTGCAACAAAATGGAGACAAGAATACTATGGAGTATTGAACAAAATCGAAAGCCTGCTACCAAGAGCACTTACAACAGGATTAAGTGCCGCTTATTCTGAAAAAAAGCAAGCCGAAGAATTAGAAAGCAAAAGTCACAGAACCTCTTTCAATATTGCGATTGTGGGATTAGTATTAATTTCTCTAATTCCATTTGTGGTAAGTATCATTTCTTTGTTTAGAGAAATTCCTTTAGAAGAAGTCATAATGAAAGTTCCTCGTATGGTTCTTGCCATTCTTCCACTTTATTTACCTGTGTTATGGGTGGCATACTCTGCAAACAGAAAAATGAATTTAGCGAAAAGACTGATAGAAGAATATAGCCACAAAGAAGTTCTAAGTAAAACCTATGAGGGTTTATCAAAACAAATTGACACCATAGATGACAAGGGTATTTCTTCAGAACTCCGAATAAAGCTCCTGTATAATATTTTAGAAGTAAACTCTGAAAATCCTGGAAAATTAATCTCAGATTATAATAAATCAGATCATCCCTTAATGGATGCATTAGACAAAAGCATTAAACTAACCAATGCTATGACTAAACTGTCTAAAATTCCGGGCTTTAGTAGGTTAGCAGTTTCTTTAGATAAGAAATCTCAAAAAATACTTAAAGAAGAGGATGAAAAAGCTAACGCTGGGATCGATTCCCTTTCGGTTGAATAAGGCCAAGCATTAACATGGGTTAGGCATAAAGCTTATATATTCGTTTTAAACCTGCCTCACCACCTCAACACAAATTTAAGGAATTTGATTACAGCATATTCAAGGAAGCATTTGCAGAATTATTTAAAGTCTCCGGTTATGAGGATCACCACAAAAAAAATTATCAGGTAATGCTCCTCAACATTTCTTTCATAGGTTATTCTCATAGGTCAAATTTCTAACTTTCAGTTTCAACTTCTCTACGATTCCATCAACTTGTTTTTCATCGTTGCTGCCGTTAATCAATATTCCTAACTTATAAATTTCTCCATATTGAGTTTGAATTTCAAAATAGTTGTTTCGATTGCGACTATTCTGAACCTGATTGTCATCAAGTCGAATTAAAATCTTATATACATTATATAGACTGACTTCCTTATCTAAGAAGTGAATGGTAGCTTCATCTACCGTCAGGTAAGAAACTTCTCCAATCGACTTGTATTTATGCCCAAAAACAATCGTTCTTAAAATACCACCCGTTGCCACCAAAAGCATGGCTAAATACAAAATAAAAAGAGGTGCAGGAGATTTTTCTTCGTCAAGTAAAAACCAAACGCCACAAAGAATAAGACCACCAATCATAAAAAACCAAAGGAACGGTTCTGCCGGATGGTCACGCTTATCGTATACTCGAATTTTAAACATTGGTCACGTCCAATCAAAACTTCGCATCATTAATCTCAATCCAGTACCCATCCGGATCCTGCAGCCACAATTGTTTTATACCATCTACGCGCAGGCTGAATACATTCTTTTTACCGGCTACATCTTCAAACGGGATTTTATTTTTCTTCAGCACCTCAACAAAAGCATCAACAGAAGGAACGCTGAAGCAGGTATGCTGATTTTTGTAATATTCTTTCTTTGATTGAGCGCCCTCGATAATGTGTAAGGAGGAGGTAGGCCCGGTTTTAAGCCACGCATGTTTGCCATCATGAAAGGGTTCGGGAATGGTATCGAGCCCGATAATGTTTTGATAAAAGGCAGCGCTTACTTTCATGCTCACTACGTAGACAGCAGTGTGGTTGATTACTGCTTTGGGTTTGCTTTGTGCAAAGGCGGTAACTACTGCAAGGAGGCAGGCGATAAGGAAAAGATTCTTTTTCATATTCAGATAGTTTGTTCTCTTTTTATTTTAATAGCCACGAATGCACGAATAATGCATCGGCACATCGACTAATTGATCATTGACTCATCCATTAATGTGCTTCCAGCCAGTTCTTGCCAATCCCTACTTCTACCTCCATTGGCACATCCAGTATCACAGCGTGCTTCATCAGCTCAATTACCTTTGGTTTTACAATTGCTTCTTCGTCTTTGTGAAGATCGAAACACAATTCATCGTGCACCTGCATGGTCATTTTGGTTCTTAGTTTTTCTTTTTGCAGCCAGCGATGAATATTGATCATAGCAATCTTAATGATGTCGGCAGCACTTCCTTGTATGGGTGCGTTGATGGCATTGCGTTCGGCAAAGCCGCGTGTGGTAATGTTGCGGGAATTAATATCGCGTAAGTAGCGTCTTCTTCCCAATATTGTTTCTACGTATTCTTTTTCGCGTGCATAATTAATGGAGTCATCCATATAACGTTTGATGCCAGGGAATTCTTTAAAGTAAGAATCAATCATTTCCAATCCTTCCGTGCGCGAGATGCCGAGATTTTGTGAAAGCCCGAAGGCAGTACTTCCATAAAGGATCCCAAAGTTTACCTCTTTGGCTTTGCGTCTCATGTCAGGTGTTACTTTGTCGAGCTCTACCTTAAAAACTTTGGCAGCAGTGGTGGAGTGGATGTCTCGTTTGGTGCGAAAGGCATCAATCATCACCTGGTCTTTCGCGAAGGCGGCAGCAATGCGTAATTCGATCTGCGAATAATCGGCCGACATAAAAAGATAATCTTCTCCACGTGATACAAAGGCGCTGCGTATCTGTCTTCCTTTTTCCGTGCGGATGGGTATGTTCTGAAGATTGGGGTTATTGGAACTTAACCGCCCGGTAGCGGCTACCGCCTGGCGATAATCCGTATGTATACGGGCATCGGTTTTGCTCACCATGCGTGGCAAGGCATCCACGTAAGTAGATCGTAATTTTTCATACTCCCGATACTCAAGAATTTTTTTAGCGATCTCATGCTCATCAGCTAACTTCTGAAGCACATCTTCACCAGTAGCGTATTGACCTGTTTTGGTTTTCTTGGTTTTATCCATCAGCTTCAGCTTGTCGAACAATACTTCTCCCAGCTGCTTGGGCGAGCCAATGTTAAACTCTACTCCCGCTAACTGATAGATATCTTTTTGCACCAGCTCGCTGTCTTTGCGCAAGGCTTCGCTCATCCACTTCAATGTGCTTTCATCAACCTTCACACCTTCAAATTCCATCGCGGCTAACACATCGATCAGGGGCATCTCCACATCGCGCATCAGCAACGAATGCTTACGGTTCTCCAGCTCCCTGCTTAGTTTTTGTTTGAGTTGTAGCGCAATGTCCACACGTTCACAGGTAGTATCTTTTTCAGCGTGATCGCCCGTCAGCAATTGGTAGTTTAAATATTGTCCGCAGATAATACCCAGGTCATGCGAAGCTTCCGGCTCAATAAGATAGTGCGCAAGCATGGTATCAAATTGCTGCCCCTTCAAATTAACACCAACCTTCTTCAGTGCCAGTATAGAAGCTTTGATATTATGCCCCACCTTGGTGATTCGTTCATCTGTCAACGCATTGGCAAAAACGGTTACATCATCTGCCAGCCGGACAGGCACAAAATATCCTTCGCCTGGTTCTGTTGAGAATACCAAAGCCTTTATCTGAAAATCGAAATGCTCCACCAAATCAGTGATCACATCAACGCCAAATTCTTTTTTCGATTTTAATTTCTCCGCCAGCGCTTTCTGTTCTTCGGGATCTTCCACTAAGCGATAGTTAACCGTAGTGGTATTCAGTGTAATCTTCTCGGTTTGTTCTTCCGATGAAGTTTCTTCCTCTGCGCTTGCTCCAAACATGGAAAGCTGGGCACTTTTTACAGTGGCCGGTGTAGCGGGAGCAGAGGTGGTTGCCGTATTTAGTGAACCACCTGTGGCAGCACTGAAAATACGTGGCATCATTGTTTTAAACTCCAGCTCTTCAATGATGGGCTTTAGCTTTTCTGCATCCGGTCCGGTGAAGCTTAACTCTTCCTCATTGAATTCAATCGGAACATCGGTAATAATGGTAGCCAGCTTTTTAGAGAGGATAGCCTGTTCACCAAATTGCTCTACACGTTCTTTCAGTTTTCCTTTCAGCTTATCGGCATTGGCGATAATGTTTTCTACCGATCCGAATTGCTTCAGTAAGTCTGCTGCAGTCTTTGGTCCTACCCCCGGTATACCAGGAATGTTATCTGAAGTATCGCCTTGTAAGCCGAGGATGTCAATCACTTGCGATACATTGGCGATGTCCCATTTCTCACAAACCTCTTTCACGCCAAGGATATCTACAGAGTTGCCCATGTAAGCTGGCTTGTAGAGGAACACACAATCATTTACCAATTGTCCGAAATCTTTATCGGGTGTCATCATATAAACATGGAACCCTTGTGTGCATGCTTTGGCAGCAATGGTGCCGATGATGTCATCGGCTTCAAAACCATCTTTTTCCAGAATAGGAATATTGAAACCGCGAATGATGCTTTTTACGATAGGAATGCCGGAACGAATGTCTTCGGGAGTTTCCTGGCGGGTGGCCTTGTATTCTTTAAAAATTTCATCACGGAAAGTTGGAGAAGAAGTGTCGAAAGCGACCGCGATGTGTGTTGGTTTTTGTTTTTGCAATACCTCGAGTAATGTGTTAGTGAATCCGAAAGGAACGGAAGTATTCATGCCGCGGGAATTGATGCGCGGGTTTTTAGTGAAGGCAAAATGGGCACGATAAATCAGTGCATAAGCGTCAAGCAGGAAAAGTTTTTTAATAGTGGCCATGTTTGGAAAATCTGACCTTAAAATTATTCCAATTTTTACGCTACCACAGAGGTTGTTCTTCTTTTCTTTTCAATAAAATCTACCTAAATAGCTCTAAACGAACGATTGATGAATAATCCACTCGATAATTTCTTCCATTGGGAGAAAACCACTCCTGATAACGTCTTTCTTCGTCAGCCATTTCAGGGTCAGTGGAAAACGTATACCTATAAGCAGGGTGGCGATGAAATGAGGAGGATCGCATCAGGGCTACAAATGCTTCATCTTCCGCCCAAGAGTCATATTGCACTATTATCAAAAAACTGTGCGCACTGGATCATGGCCGATCTGGCCATCATGATGTGCGGCCATATTTCTATTCCATTGTATGCTACGCTTAACGCTTCCTCCATTCAGCAGATACTGGAACATTCAGAAGCCAAAGCCATTATAATAGGTAAGCTGGATAATTATGAAGAACAAAGAGCAGGAATTCCTTCCGGCATAATTAAAATCGGAATTGAAAAATATGGTAGTAAAGAAGAGCATAGCTGGGAGAAGTGGCTGGCAAATGCTCCGCTCATTCAATCGTATTCATGGAAGCCAAACGACATCTTCACCATCGTCTATACTTCCGGTACTACCGGAAAAGCAAAGGGAGTAATGCACGAAATGAACGCGGTAGATGCGACCGTGAATGCAGCATTGCATGATTTAACTTTTAAACCTCATCCCTCTTTATTTTCTTTCCTGCCTTTAAGTCATATTGCCGAACGCATTGGTATCGAAATGGTAGGATTGTACACAGGGGGACAATTTTCATTTTCAGAATCACTGAATTCTTTTGCAGATAATCTGATGGACACACAGCCGCATACCTTCTTTGCTGTGCCACGCCTATGGGCAAAGTTCCGCGAAAAGATTCTCGAGAAAATGCCGCAAAAGAAATTAGATACGCTGCTAAGTTTGCCTCTCGTTGGCAGCATAGTAAAGAAAAAGATCCGAAAGAAATTAGGCCTTTCTCGGGCTACCCTCATCTTTAGCGGAGCTGCACCTATTTCAGTAGAGATGCTGGAATGGTTTGAAAAGATAGGAGTACAGATTCTACAGGCCTATGGGATGACTGAGGATTTTGTGTATGGTCATTTTAATCGTAATGATGATAATCGCCATGGCACGGTAGGTAAACCATTTACCGGATTGAGCGTGAAAATATCCGCAGAGGGAGAAATACGTTTGAAGAGCGCAGGTAATATGAAAGGCTATTATAAAGAACCTGAAATGACAGCGGCTGCGTTCGATGAAGAAGGTTACCTGAAAACGGGTGATATTGGCGAAATGGGTGAGGGCGGTTTTTTAAAAATTACCGGCCGGCTTAAAGATCAATTTAAAACGGACAAAGGAAAATACATTTCGCCTGCCCCTATTGAATTGCGACTACTGAAAAATACAGATATTGAACAGGTGTGTGTGGTAGGCATGGGTATACCTCAACCCATCGCACTGATTGTTGCTTCTGCTTCCGGAAAATCGAAGTCGAAAGAAGACTTTGCCAAAAGCCTTGCTGATTCATTGAATGAAATAAATCCGTCATTGGAATCGTATGAAAAAATGGAGAAGGCAGTGGTTCTTCATGAAGACTGGACGATTGAAAACGGATTGCTTACACCTACATTAAAAGTGAAGAGAAACGAAGTAGAGAAAATTCATCTTCCGAACTATCCGCAGTGGTACAAGCAGGAAGGGATAGTGGTGTGGGAGTGATTACTTACTTCATCGACCACTCAAAATCTCCTTTCGGTTTAGCCGCAATGGTTTGACTAAGCTGATAAGCAAAGGCGGTTGCATTCAGCAGAAACATAATCACATATCCGATGTTGAAGAGCAGCGGATTGAAATCGAGAATATCAGAGTGCGTAAGCATATCGTAGCTGAACATCACTAATCCCAGCAGGATACTCGACACCGAAAACCAAGCTCCCTTTCGTTTGTATAAAATAGCCATTACCACCACAAAAGCAATATAGCAAATGATGACCCAGGTTACGATCATGTAAGCCGGCAATAAAGTGGTGTAGGTGAATGCCGGAGTGGCTAACGTCAATGCGATGAAAACAAAATTTAAAATAAGAATAAATCGTTTCATCTTCAGATGGGTGTCTTCAGGAAAAAGTTGTGCGATGAAAAGAATACCCCACATCATGGTAAGATAAAGTGTAAGGTATTCCACTTTAACAGCCAGCTCCCAGTCCATGTTTGGAAACCAGTTGACGAACAAGTATAGATTATTAAACACCGAACGTATGGCCCAGGTGATGCAGATCGCGGCAAAATAAAGAGCCGCTCTTTCACTTCTGAAAAAGAAAAACAGGATAAGAAAAAAGAAGCCAATCAATCCCAATCCTCCAAACAAAACAATATTGGTAATAACAGCCTGTTCTCTTTTATGAAACAACTGATCAGGAAGCCCCAGGTAGAGATGATCGTTAATGCCACCCTTGTGATGTTGAAAGTTGGATACATGAAGGACCACCTGTAGCGTATCGGTCTGTGAGGGAAAGACCACCGTCATAGGTAACCATTGAGCTTCGGATTGTCTTCGGTCAATGCCAACCACTCCATTGGATGCAACCTCCCTGTTGTTTATCCACAGACGATAGCTGCTGTAGAAATCAGGAATACCTAATGAGAATAAAGAAACAGATGGGTTGACGAGTATGGTGAGGGAATACGTTGCATAACCTTGTCCCTGCAACTGATCATATACTGAAGAGTGATCGTTCCAGACCGAAGGCAGCTGATAATAATCGAGCTTTGCTTTTTTAATTTCCGATGCGCTTAGCAATTTTTTCCAGAAAAACAGCCACGAACCATCAAGTTTAACAACTCCGTTTTTTTCAAAATTCCAGTTTCGTAAATCTATTGTTCCGTGAGTTACTTTCGGTTCACTGTCAGTAGCATATCCTGCTGTGATGAAACAGGCAGAAAGCAGTACTGAAAACAACCATTTTGCTTGCATTTTTTCGGTGGATTTTGGGCCACCAATATTAGTGCAATCGATAGAAACAAAAAATGGGCATTTCGAAAAGAAATGCCCATGAAGATCGGTTACCTTTTTAGTTTACTTTACTTGAGTCGGGCTTTGAAAAAAGCAATTGTATTCTCTCTGCATCTTTTGTGGCTGGTTTGTTTAATCCTTTAACTGGAGCTGACCGGAGATGACACGATCATAAGTAATGTAATCGGTATTCACCGGCTCAAATCCTTTTTGACGAAGCAACATAGCGATCTGGCCACGATGGTAGCTGCTGTGATTCACAAGATGAATCATGATTTGTTCAACATTATTGATATAAGGATCGTTCGTATAGTTTTTATAAACTAATTCGCGGTTAAAGTCATCGGTGCTTTCAATAAAGTCCACCCACTCCTTACCGATATAGGTAGCCATCTCATCCAGTTGCTGCAATGAATAGCTTCCCCATAGCTTCACGTCAGCCGGAGGTAGCCCTTTAATGCGGTGGAGCCATAGATATTGAGCCGCCACAATGTGACCAAGTACAGATAAGATCTTTTCATCACTTACGGATTGCCTTTTGATGGCGGATAATACCCGCTGGTTGCACCAGACATTGTACTGATAAAGTTTTAAAAAATACTGTTTCATTCTTTTTTTACCTTCAACTAAAATTGGAATAGCATGATTGGAAAACAGCGGCAAAATTATAAGGTTTTAACCACAATTGTTTTATGTTTTTACACGAGCGTGTTGTTAAGTCAGGATAGTTATCCGACCCAATCGATTGAACCCTTTTATGGACTCAATTATACCCAGGCAGAGCGCGATTCTTTGCTGAGTAATTTAAAGGATTATCAAAAAGCGTTTGAAGCGCTTCACCAATACAAGCTGAACAATGCAGTGCCCATGTCGCTGGTATTTAATCCATTGCCCTCCGGCTTTCAACCAGAGAGCGAGCAAAAACCTGTCGACTGGGGATTTCCCAAAGAAGTGTTGCTTCCGGCCAACCGGGAAGAGCTGGCTTTCTACCCCGTGCATAAGCTGGCGGTGCTTATTAAAAACAGGAAGGTAACTTCCGTGGAACTCACTCGACTCTATCTCAAGCGTATAAAAAAATACAGCGATACGCTTCAATGTGTCATTACTATCCTGGAAGAACGTGCCCTGCAACAGGCGAAGCAGGCGGATGATGAAATAGCGAAAGGAAACTACCGCGGGCCATTGCATGGTATCCCCTACGGAGTAAAGGATTTGCTTGCGGTAGAAGGGGCAAAGACTACCTGGGGAGCCACTACTTACAAGGATCAGATGATTCCGCAAACGGCTACAGTGGTGAAAAAATTAAATGAATCGGGCGCAGTGCTTCTGTGTAAGTTCACTATGGGAGCATTGGCAATGGGCGACATCTGGTATGGAGGTGTTACCAAAAATCCATGGAATCTGAAGCAAGGATCAAGTGGTTCTTCGGCAGGCTCTGCTTCCGGAACAGTGGCAGGGCTGGTCGCTTTTTCAATAGGTACCGAAACGCTGGGATCGATTGTATCTCCATCCACTCGCTGCGGAGCAAGTGGTCTTCGCCCTACGTTTGGAAGAGTGAGCAGAGCCGGTGCCATGGCATTGAGCTGGAGTATGGATAAGATCGGGCCTATTTGTCGTTCGGCATTGGATTGTGCATTGGTGCTGGAGGTTATTCGTGGTGTGGACGGAGTGGATAATTATGTTCATCCGGTAGCTTTCAACTACAGCGCTAAAACGGATATTAAAAAATTGAAAGTAGGTTATCTGAAAACATTGTTTGATGCCAGCTACCCTACCAAAGCCAACGATCAGAAAGCACTGGATGTATTGAAATCATTAGGTGTGGAGCTGATTGCTTTGGAGTTACCGCAGGATATTCCTGTAAACGTCATTCGCATTATGCTTACTGCCGAAGCCGCTGCTTCCTTTGATGAACTTACGCGAACCAACATGGACGATGAGCTTACCGATCAGCGCAGGCAGGCATGGCCCAACACCTTTCGTGCGGCACGATTCATTCCGGCTGTAGAGTACATTAATGCATCACGCATTCGCCAACAATTGGTAGAGGCATATTATGAAAAAACAAAAGATTTTGATGTGATTGTTACGCCCAGTTTTGGCGGCACCCAGCTTTTAACAACCAATCTTACCGGTCATCCTTGTATCGTGGTTCCTAATGGTTTTGATGACAAGGCAAGCCCTACCAGTATTTCTTTCTTAGGAAAATTGTTTGGCGAAGCGGCCATTGTCTCTTTGGCAAAAGCCTATCAGGATGCAACAGAATGGGAAGAGAAAATTCCGCCCTTATTTAAATGACAACTTATCTTTTGGTATATCCTTGTTCCCTGATCTCTCCGGTAACAAGATCGATCTCATAGACCATAACTATTTTCGAGAAAGAGGAAGTAGCAGCCGATGCAATAATGCCTCCCCATGTATAATTGAATGCACTCTGACCGGGGCTTGTTTGTGGTTCTCCTAAAAACATTAATTTATCGCCTCGCCTTTCAATAAGGTAAAAATCTTTATTGTGATATTTATATAACCTTCCCTGGTATGCAATAGCATAAACAGGAGTAGTTAGTTTTGTGCGTTTTCCCTGCTGATCAATCCAATGCAATGATATATGACTTTGGTTGTCAATTTGATATCCATTTATTATTTCAGGTTCGTTATTCAGGAATTGATCAAAAGTGACATATATACCATCTGGATAACTGCCGTTCAATATATCAGGTGGCGGAAGTTCCTTAGGTTGGAACGAAGCAATTTCATTCCAGCTAATTGGATCCTCTTTGATGATTATGCTGTCAAGATTTATATTATTAAAATCCCGCATGATCTTTTCAATGGAAGCAGCAATATTATTGTCATGCTGATGGGTCACATCTAATCCGTGCGATCTGATGTAAGAGTGCTTACGTATGATGAAATATAGGGCATCGTCAAGAACCAGAAAAAAATCAACGGAAAGCCGTGCCGCAGCATACTCTTTTTTTACTGTTGTCACTTCTTCAATTTCCAGATTATCGATTTTCATGGCTACATTTACCAATTGGCCATCTGATTCCTTAAGGGAAGCAATTAACCTCATTAGCTCGTTTTCAAACGGCTCATCAAAATCAGCAACGCGTGGTTTGTTATTTATCCCCTTTTGTATGACTCCGATAGTTGATCTCAGGAGCCTTCTATCAATCACTTTCTCAACATGGAAGCGGAGCGGTTCACAACTTATCTGTTGGTTGTTTAAAGAAATCTTTTTTGTTCCCTGACCAAACCCGCAAAAGACACAAATCAGAATAGACAATACACCAAATATTCGAACAAAAATCATGGTGCAAATTAAACTTTTCGATGGCAACTTATAAAGCCATTTAGGCTTCCTCTTACCTCACTTTCTCCAAAATTATCAGGAGCCATGGCCTAATCATAAGTTCATCCTTCTTTCCCTTTTATCGTGATAGAAGCGTTTGTTCCCACGCTAAAAATTTATCAATCTCCTTCTGAAGACTGGCATATACCCACAACAATACGCTGACATCATCAGTAAGCCCAACCACCAGAATAAAATCCGGAATCAGATCGAGCGGATTAATAAAATAGATAATCCCGGCAATAATGATCGCTGCGGATTTTGGAGAGATAGAACGATAACGTCCTGTGCCAAACGCATGCGCCATTCTTGAAAGCACAAGCAATTTGTCTTTGGAATCTTTCGCCAGTGTGTTCCATTGCACCGATTTCATTTTGGCGCTTAACTTAGTCAGCAACAAAATGATTCTTCCGGGCTTTTCCGCCATTTGAGATGCCTTGGTCAGTGCGGCAGTAAAAAATCGATTCATGGTAATAAGATTTTAATAACATAGCGCCAGACAAAGACACTACAATAGTAACAATTGTCAGCTATTATTTACTCACTCTTGCAAGGCCTTCTTTTGCTTCTTTCAAAGCTGCATCCTGCTTCAGGGCGGTTTCGTACAATTTTTTAGCTTCAGCTTTATTTCCTTTCTTCTCATTAATCTGTGCAAGCCGCATAGTAGCACCGGCATGAGAGGGTTCATTTTCTTTTGGTTTGTATACCAGGTATTTCTTAAGACATTCTTCGCCACGTTCCAGCCTTTGTCCGGAGAGTGCGCTTGTCTTTCCCACCTGGTAAACAGAAGCCATATCATCCGGATTTTTTTTAAGCGCTTCTTCAAAAAGATCGAATGCTTTAGCGTATTGCTTTTGATTGACATAATAGCTGGCCAGTACACCTGTGTAGTTAGAATCGGTTTTCACCATTTCGAGGTACTCCTTTTCTGCTTCGGCATATTTTTTCTCCTGCAAATAGATGTTGCCCATAGCACGGTGGCCCTGGGCAGCGTTCAGTTTCATGATTTGCTGCGCTTCCGCCTTTGCTTTTTCTATACTGCCACCCATAAACGATGGTGCCTGTAAATAATATTGAATTAACGATTCCCTGGCCCCAATCAGTTTTGGATCGAGCGCTACGGCTTTTTCCCACGCGCTTTTCATTTTGGGCGCCAGCATGCCCTGTTTGATAGGATTGGCATCACCGGCAATGGTGCCATACGTATTACCCAGCCAGTAATGATAGTCGGCTACCCTATCATTGATATCTACTGCCTCTTCGAAAAAATCCTGAGCATCATCATATTCATTCTGGTCAAATGCAATACGGCCCAGGTAATATTGGGCTGCGGCATATTCTTTACTATCATCCTCTACCTGCTTTAAAATGTTTTTTGCTTCCTCGTATTTTTTAGTCTCATAAAGCTTTTTTGCTTGCTCTACTTTTTGGGCGTAGGCGTAGAAGGAGGAAAAACTAATCAATAAAATAAGCAAATAGCGGATAGACATGTGAGGCTGTTTATTTATCAAGACTGTTATTGCATTTAAAAGGTTGCAATAGCTAAAATAACGTTAATTACTTGCAAAGCATTTCATTTCGGAGTGTATTGGCTTTCTTTTTGATAAATGCACAGGAGCAGGCAAAGGCTTGTTCGATTTCGTAAATTGTACCCTAAAAAAATAAACACTATGCAAAAAACGCTCTTCGTATTGTTTTGGTTGGCTGCCACATCTCTTTCTTCCGGACAAGTAGTTGGTAAAATGTTTCCCAACATGGAAGCAGAAACCGTGGAGGATAAAAAAGTAAAGTTGCCCGAAGCAACAAAGGGAAAGTACACCTTGCTGGGTCTCGCTTACTCCAAAAAATCGGAAGACGAATTGAATAGCTGGTTCAATCCGGTATTCTCTAAATTTATTCAGAAAACAGGCGGACTGATGGCAGGCATGGGCTACGATGTCAACGTTTATTTTGTGCCTATGTTCACAGGTGTAAATGCTGCTGCTACTGGTACGGCCAAGAAAAAAGCGATCAAAAATGTAGACCCGCAATTGCTGCCCTACATTTTGTTTTACAAAGGCGAATTGAAGACCTACAAAGAAGCACTCGATTTTGAGAAAAAAGACATTCCTTACTTTTTTGTGCTTGATGCCACCGGGAAAATAGTGTATGCTACTTCAGGGAAATTTACGGAAGATAAGCTGGACGAAATTGAAGGCGCTATTGAGGATTAGTTAAGCGGAAGGCACATTATACTCAGCAATTATTTGAAATGAAGAAATTGATACTCATCGGATGGATTTTGTTTTCGCTCACCGGCTTTTGCCAGGAGGATGAATTCAATCTCAAAAATGCCGGTGATTACAATAACTTCATCATGAAAGAAATGGCTACAGCGGTGCAGAAAAACTTTGAATATCTCTCTTTCATTGTCCATAGCGAAGAGTACGAGCGTATGGACGAAAAAAGAAAAGAAGTGGTTCGCCAGGTTATTGAAGCCCGGTCAAAAGTTGCGCAGATGCCGGCATTGGATGGCGACACGCGCCTGCGTGATGAAGCTGTGGAGGTGCTGGAGGAATACAAAAATGCTTTTGACCTGGATTATAAAGACATCATCGGGCTGAAGAAGAAAAGTAAAGATTCTTTTGAAGCGATGAAAACTTATTTTAAGGCAGAAGACAACGCGGAAGAAAAAGTGAACAAAGCTACCCAGCGACTTCGTAAGGCACAGCGGTTGTATGCTTCCAAAAATAACATGACGGTGGTGGATGGAAAGGCAGACGATGAGCTGGAACGCAAAATGGGAAAGGCAAAAGCAACCAATAGCTACTGGCGTAGCATCTTCATCGAGTATTTCAAAGTTTCGGAAGCCTATGATGCAATGTGGGAATCGCTGGCACAACGAAACCCTGCCACTATTGACGGTGAACGAAAGAAAGCAGTTAAGGTAATCGATAGTGTTATCCCTTTCATTAAATCCCGGCCGGCTTTCAACGGAGATACTGAATTCCGCGATCAGACCATCAGCGTGCTTGACTACTACCGTAAAGTAGCCGATCAGCAGTTCGGAAAAATTACAGCGCTGCTGAATAAGAAAATACTTGGCCAGCCGGATATCGATGCCATCAATGAAATCATTAACCAATGTAATTCCGATCATGAACAACTGGCGTACAACTGGAATATCGCTTCGCAGGAATTGTTTCGAAAGAATGTAGAGAAAGAGTAAGCGGGTGTCTGGCAATAGTATCTATATTCGCACCGGATTGTGATTGTACCTGGCTCTGCGGGACTTGCTCAAAGTAAGCATGTTTGTTGTCCTGCTAAGGTATAAGATCAGCCAGTGGTTTTAGTATATGTATGTAGTGAGCGAAGTAGTATGAATTTGATTATCCTTTTGGCTTTAGCTCTTGCTCCTGGTGTAGCCATCGGTTTATATATCTATTTAAAAGACCATCACGAACGCGAGCCCATTGGCTTACTGATCAGGGCATTTCTTTTTGGAGGATTAAGCACCCTTATCACATTAGCCGTTAGCATTCCATTAAGTGAATTTATTCCCATCAACGAAACCGATCTGAGCGAGCAGGCTATCCATGCTTTTTTAATTGTGGCACTGGTCGAAGAGTTTAGTAAATTCATTTTTGTGCGAGGTATCTTTTACCGCAACGAAAATTTCAATGAACCCTTTGATGGTATCGTTTATTCGGTAATGGTCAGCATGGGCTTTGCCACCCTGGAAAATGTATTGTACGTATGGAGCGGAGGAGTGGGGACAGCAATCCTGAGAATGTTCACCGCGGTTCCGGCTCATGCCTGCTTTGGAATTTTAATGGGCTACTTTTTGGGTAAAGAAAAATTTGAGCATCGAAAACCACATTATGCAATTTATGCCTTGTTAGTGGCTACCTTATTCCACGGCATGTATGATTATTTCTGGTTCATTTCCTTTGTGCCGGTAATATGGATAGGTGCTTTGGCCTCTTTGGGCCTGGCTATTTTTCTGTCGCGCAAGGCCATTCATATTCATCATATTGCTTCTCCGTTTCGCGATCAGGAAGAACAACTGGATGTGCCGTTTGAAAAAACGGATTCCAATTTATAGTAATCATCACTTTCATTTCCAGTGAGTATGCCATCCAGGATCAAGTTATCCGAACTTGTTGATCAGATCAAGGGAACGTTGCAGCAACGATTTGCAGGAGAGGTGTTTTGGATTACTGCCGAAATTACCAATGTAAAACCTCAGGACTATAACCGGTCCTACCGGTTCATTACTTTTATTGAAAAGGAAGGAAACACAACCAAAGCACAAATCAATGGTGTGTTTTGGTCCAGTGCATTGAGTCAGATTGATGAATTTGAAAAAATCACCAAGCAATCATTTGTAAGCGGCCTGGAGCTCACCTGCAAAGTTCGTGTCAGCTTCAACAATCGCTATGGCCTTCAGCTGGAAGTGCTGGAGATCGATTGTACTTATTCATTGGGTAAAATTGAAATCGAGAGGCAACAGACACTGGAAAGGCTGGTGAAAGAAAATGCGGCAACAATAAAATTAGTAGACGGACAGTTCATCACGTTCAACAATTCTTTACGGCTTCCGGATTTAGTACAACGAATTGCATTGATCACCGCTCCTGATTCTGACGGGCAAAGGGATTTTAAAAAAGAGATAGAGAACAATAAGCACAGGTATGCTTTTTCGGTGGTCGAATTTCTCACTCAGATTCAGGGTGATAGCGCACAGTTGCTGATTGCTCAGCAATTGAAATGGATTGAACAAAGGAAAGATCATTTTGATCTGGTCGTCATTGTTCGTGGTGGCGGTTCGCAGACGGATTTCAAACCCTTCGATGATTATGAGCTTTGCCGGTATGCTGCTTCTTTTCCGCTTCCGATATTAACAGGCATTGGGCACGACAGAAATACGAGCATCGTTGACCTCTTGTGTTTTCAACATAAAACGCCTACCAAGGTGGCCACGTTTATCATCGATCGTAATTTTTCTTTCGAAGCGGAACTCATCGATTTGAAAGAACGCTTCTTTGATCGCGTAAAAAACCTGCTTGAAACTGCTAATAGTGACTTGAAAGACATGAAGCGGCTTGTAAAAAGTCTGAGTCCTTCTGCTATTCTGAATCGCGGCTTTGCCATGGTTACAATTAATGATAAAATTGTGACCGATCCGGGTAAGATCAATGAAAATGATTCGATTCAAACCATTCTCCGGAACGAGATCATTCACAGCACGGTAACGAAAAAAACAACCTATGAAGGACGAGCTGACGTATAACGAAGCCTATTCAAAACTGGAAGAGCTGGTGATCGAGATAGAAAGTGATACCATTCAGCTGGATACACTGGCTGATAAAGTAAAGCAGGCCAACGAGCTGATCCGGTTCTGCGAAACGAAGCTGCGTACCATTGAAAAAGAAGTAGGAGAGGCGGTGAGTGGAAAGAAACCAAATCAATGACCAGGATGTAATTAACAGGAGTGATCAGAATTTGTTATATCAATTTTTGAAAGAGCTTCTTCTTTTTTTACAGTTAACCATTCATGATTAACTGAATTCTTTCCAGCCGGAATAGATTTTCTCCTTTCATAAAGACTAATTTGTTATTGACGCATTATTGTTGTCATCTTCGCTATTGAAACCATTCGCCTCAATGAAATTACTACGTCTACTATTTCTCGTGTGTTTGGGAGCAGTCTCCCAGGCGCAGAATAAAAAACCAATTGTAGCATCCGATCTCATGAAGATCGCTACAGCCAGCCAGATTCAGATTTCGCCTGACGGCAATAGAGCAATCACTGTAGTTACCCGCAAGGCAGTGAAAAATGAAAACGAATACTACTATACACGTCATCTTTATGTACTGGACCTGAGTGGAAAAGAAGAACCTCGCCAGCTGACATTTGGTGATAAGAATGATGGGCAGCCACAATGGTCGCCCGATGGAAAATACATTGCTTTTGTAAGAGCAGATGGCGATAAATCACAGATATGGATCTTGCCTTTAGCGGGTGGCGAAGCGTATGCGCTAACCAAAGCAGAGTACGGTGCTTCGGCTCCGAACTGGTCGCCCGATGGAAAAAAGATCTTGTATTCTTCCTCCATTCCTTTCTCTGCCATAGAAGGACAAACACCGTGGACCTTTGAACGGCCAGGCCGCAAGCAAGATGATGAGCCTAACTGGAAGGCATTGAAAGGAGATGATAAAAAGAATGTGAAGAATAGCCCTGATGGCTCGCTCGAAGAAATACGCGCATGGCTTTCAAAGAATAATAACGACAATAATCCACGCGTAGTAACCCGCCAGAACCTGCAGGGAGAGTTGAACCTGCAGCCGGAAGAGAGTTTCGCTCACTTATTTATTAAAACATTGGGCGCTGACGATAAAGCAGTGCAGCTCACCAATGGATATCAGGATTTTCAGGGAGGCGAATGGTCGGGCGATGGGAAAAGGATTTTGACCACATCACGTGCTTATCAAACAGAACCCGATAAAGAACAAGACAGCAACCTGTGGACCATTGAAGTAGATACTAAAGTGGCGAAAGAGTTTTTGTCCTGGACGGGTTACAGTATTTCCAATCCACAATTTTCTCCTGACGGCACACACCTCCTTTTTTATGCTACACCCGTCACCAATCGCCATGCTGCACAAAATCTTCTGGCGATAGTAAGCGCTGGTGGAGGAAATCCGGTTTTATTAACATCCGGTTTAGATCGCGATGCCGGTCAGGCGGTCTGGTCGGGCGATAGTAAGACCATTTATTTTTCTTCACAAACAGAAGGCGATATTCCGCTTTTTAGTGTTCCCGCTAAAGGTGGCAACGCAACTAAGGTCTTTGGAAATGACAGCGGAGTAAACGACTTTGACCTGCACGGAGATAAAATAGTTTATGCCTTGACGGAAGTAAAAAACCCATGGGAGCTTTATGCTTATAACCTGAAAGACAAAAGCAATAAGCAACTGACTAAACTGAATGAAGAGTGGTTAAAAGACAAAACGATTGCTTATCCGAAAGAATACTGGCTTACACGTCCGGAGGGAACGAAGATTCAATATTGGGTAACGGAGCCGGTGGGTAAGAAAGATGGAATTAAATATCCAACGATTCTGAATATTCACGGAGGTCCTGCTGCTATGTGGGGTCCTGGTGTGTTTTCCATGTGGCATGAATATCAGCTGGAAAACAGCTGGGGTTATGGATTGGTGTATTGCAATCCCCGGGGCAGTGGTGGTTATGGCGACAAGTTCAAGAAGGGAAATTTCAAAGACTGGGGTACTACACCCATGGGCGATATTATGGCATCATTGGATGAATCAATAAAAACACATACGTGGATAGATAAAGATAATTTGTTTGTTGAAGGTGGAAGCTATGCGGGCTATATGGTAGCGTGGATCATCAGTCACGATAACCGCTTCAAAGCAGCCAATGCACAACGTGGCGTTTATGATCTCACTACTTTTATGGGCGAAGGTAATGCCTGGCGATTAATACCCGACCACTTCGGAGGTTATCCCTGGCAAAAGGAGACGAAGGCAGTACTGGATTTCAATTCACCTTACACTTACGTGGATAAAATCAATACTCCCCTGCTGATCATTCATGGCGATCAGGATTTGCGTACCGGAGTGATTCAGTCAGAGATGCTTTACAAGAGTTTAAAAATTCTGGATAAGCCGGTAGAATACATTCGCTACCCAAAAGAAGGGCATGAGCTTACACGCAGCGGAAATCCGGGAAGAATGATGGATCACCTGCTGCGCACCATCGAATTTTTCGAACGCTATGCAAAACATCCGGAGGCGCCTCCGGCAACTATAAAATAAAAAAAAGATAAGAAAAAGATGAGGCCATCACTACAAGGATGGCCTTTTTTTATGGAGGAAAATGAAGAGATGAAGGCATGGATTCTCTTAATAATAATTGAAGAAAATGGCTGCCTATACGGTATCTTTGCCTTCTGGTTATTTGGTGCTGAGAATAGTTTTACTGTCATCAGGCGAATCAGAAAAAGGTAAGTTGTTTTATTGTTGGCTAAAGATCAAGTATTGATGCGCATACTCCTGTTATTTCTTTTTTGTTTGCTTTCCTATTTTTCTTTTGCACAGCTTAGATACGATCGGCTTGAATTAAAGTCAAAAGAAGTTTTTGAGATTAAAGAGTCGGACATCATTGTAATCGATGTGCTGGTTATGCACGATTCCTCTTCCATTATTTTGAATCGCGACAAAAAAGATAATTTCATTCATGCGAAAAAAATCATTGTTGGTAAAGGCTGCCGCATTAACGGGCTTGGCGAAAACGGAGCCTCCGGTAAACCAGGTATAAAAGGCCTTTCCGCTGAAGGTCCATGTCGTGATGGACTTCCGGGGCGTGATGGCACAGGCGGTACCCATGGAGGCGATGGTGTTAATCTGTTCTTGTATTTTAATGAACTGGCAGCCGAAGGAATTTTACAGGTTGATTTACGGGGAGGCAATGGAGGTGATGGAGGTAAGGGTGGAGACGGAGGCGGAGGAAGCCCAGGTACACGTGTATGTCAGGGCGGCACAGGTGGAAATGGTGGGAACGGATCTACCGGTGGTAATGGAGGCAATGGCGGAACGCTAACATTGTCGTGCAAGGATTGCCCTGATCTCCGTGCGTTGCTAAATCAATCTCTTGATGTGAGCGGTTACGGTGGCGTTGCGGGGTTGGGTGGAATAGCCGGACCAGGAGGTTCAGCAGGATTAAATCCTTTTGGCAATACTTCGCAGGACGGAAAACTGGGAGCAAAAGGAAAACCAGGGCAGGGAGGTACAGCGGGAAGAAAGGGAGCTATTAATCTGGTACAAACTGCTGTAGTAAACTAAAGAATGAATAAGCGCTGGATCAATAAACCCATTCCGTCAAACGAAGAAATCGCTGAGTTAAGTCAGGCTATCAATGTCAATCCTTACCTCAGTGCGGTGCTCATTCAGCGGGGCATCACGGATTTTGATAGTGCAAAAAAATTCTTTCGCCCTTCTTTAGACCAGCTTCATGATCCTTTCCTGATGCGTGACATGAATCGCGCAGTGGAGCGATTAAAGAAGGCGATCGATACTCAGGAGAAGATCCTGATCTATGGAGATTATGATGTGGATGGCACCACCTCCGTTTCGCTAGTATATAGTTACCTGCGGGAATTTCATTCTGAGATTGATTTTTATATCCCTGATCGCTATGCGGAAGGCTATGGCGTATCGGAAGCAGGCATTATCTGGGCAGAGCAAAATGGATTTACATTAATCATTGCGCTTGACCTGGGCATCAAGGCGGCCGATATGGTGGTGCTTGCCAATCATAAAGGAATCGATTTTATCATCTGCGATCACCATTTGCCGGGCATCGATATTCCGCAGGCTATAGCGGTGCTCGATCCGAAGAGGGAAGACTGTGAGTATCCTTTCCAGGAGTTGAGCGGATGTGGCATAGGTTTCAAGTTGCTTCAGGCCTTCGCCCGAAGGCATGGTAACGAAGAATCAGTTTATCAATACCTCGACCTGGTTGCGGTAAGCATTGCTTCGGATATTGTTCCTGTTAATGGAGAGAACCGTATACTGGCTCACTTCGGCTTAAAGCAACTCAATGAGAATCCAAGCCCCGGATTAAAAGCATTGAAGGAGATCGCGCTCACTAAAAATGATCTCGATATATCCGGTGTCGTTTTTACTCTTGGTCCGCGTATTAATGCGGCAGGCCGTGTGGACCACGCGCGCGGAGCCGTTCACTTGTTGATTTCCAAAACAGTAGAGGAAGCAAATTCATTTGCAGAGAAAGTAAATATCAAAAACGACCTGCGAAGAGAGTTTGATAGCTCAATTACCGAAGAGGTAGTGGCAATGATTGAAGGCAATGAAACACTTCGCAGTGCCAGGTCTACCGTACTTTTCAAAAACACCTGGAATAAAGGAGTGATCGGTATCGTAGCTGCGCGCTGTGTGGAAAAATTTTATAAGCCTACTGTTATATTGACTGAATCTAATGAAATGATCACCGGTTCTGCCCGAAGTGTGAATGGATTTGATTTATATGATGCCATATCCAAATGCAGTGATCTGCTGGAAAAATTTGGCGGACATAAATATGCCGCAGGCCTCACACTTCACCGGGATAACCTCGAAGCTTTTCAGCAACGATTTGAAGAGGTGGTTGCCGCTTCGCTTACCGAAGAGATGCGTACTCCGGTTATCGATATCGACATGACCATTCCTTTTGATGCCATCAATTCCAAATTTTTTAAGATTTTAAAACAAATGGCTCCGTTTGGCCCCGAAAATCACCGGCCGGTTTTTGAATCGCACGATGTATTTGTGCAAAACGCGCTGGCGAATTTTAAAGAGCGGCATTTGCGCTTTCTTGCCGGCCAGGCGGGCAACAGAAATGTATTCAATGCTGTGGGTTTTGATTTAATTGAGCATTACGATCGCATTGCCAATGGTGATCGTTTCAGAATGGCATACACTTTGGAGGAAAGTACCTACAATGGAATCACTTCCATGCAGATACGGATTAAAGACATTAAATTTGACTAAAATGCTATTACGTGCCGATAACCTGATCAAGAAGTATAAAAAAAGAACGGTAGTCAATAACGTATCTGTTCAGGTAGAGCAAGGTGAAATTGTCGGATTGCTTGGACCCAATGGCGCAGGTAAAACTACCACCTTCTATATGACGGTGGGATTGATCAAACCCAACGAGGGGAAAATATTTTTAGATCAGGAAGACATTACCGACCTGCCCATGTATCAGCGGGCCAAGCGTGGCATTGGTTATCTCGCACAGGAAGCTTCTGTCTTTCGTAAGCTCAGCGTAGAAGAAAACATCATGGCGCCACTTGAAATGGGCACGATGAAAAAAGCTGAGCGCAAAGAAAAGGTCGATCAACTGCTGGAAGAATTCAGCCTTACGCATGTGCGCAAAAACCTGGGCATGGTTCTGTCGGGTGGAGAGAGAAGAAGAACAGAAATTGCCCGGGCATTGGCGGTAGATCCCAACTTTGTTTTGCTCGATGAACCTTTTGCCGGTGTAGACCCGATTGCGGTAGAAGAAATTCAGGGTATCATATCCAAGCTGAAAAAGAAAAACATCGGCATTCTAATTACCGATCATAATGTGGATGAAACACTTTCCATCACCGACAGAGCCTATCTGATGGTAGACGGAAAACTTTTCAAAGCCGGTACAGCCGAAGAGCTGGCCAATGACCCTATGGTACGTAAAGTATACCTTGGCCAAAACTTCCAGCTGCGAAGAGCAAAGGTAGATGTGGTGGATTAATGGTGATAAAAATTCACACACTACTTTGGTTTAACTTTATTCTACTGGTCAAGCGTGCTAATCAGAATAAGATTTCGATAAATCGATTTTGGCAATTTGCTATTGAGCGATCCTCCATTAATTTTGAGTTTCCCCAAGCATGCAAATTTTAAATTCCATTCTTACCTGGGTCATGAAGAAGCGCATCCACCAGATGGAGCTGTTTATGAAATACCCGCTCGAAGTACAAGATGAAATGCTGAAGAAGCTTTTGATCACTGCCAGGTACACAGAGTTTGGTCAGAAATATTCGTTTGATGAACTCGTGAACTATGAGGACTTTAAAAGAAGAATACCCGTTCATACCTACGAGCAGCTTTTCCCTTACATTGAAAGACAGATGCGGGGCGAACAAAATATTTTGTGGCCTTCGGAAGTGAAGTGGTTTGCGAAGTCATCGGGCACCACCAATGCGCGCAGCAAATTCATACCCGTATCTTCTGAAGCAATCGAAGAATGCCATTTTAAAGGAGGCAAGGATCTGTTATCCATTTACGTCAATAATTTTCCCGATACGAAAATTTTTTCAGGAAAGAGTTTAGCTGTAGGGGGAAGCTTGCATGCCAATGAACTGGATCAAAGTGCAACCTCTCAATATGGTGATGTGTCTGCAGTAATCATGCAGAACCTTCCGCCTTGGGCGCAATTCATACGCACGCCAAGTCTTGACGTGGCGCTTATGAGCAATTGGGAAGAGAAGATAGAGAAGCTGGCAAAAGAAACAGCCAGGGAAGATGTAACACATATTGCAGGCGTTCCTACCTGGACGGTGCTGTTACTACAGCGCATTATGGAATTGGAAAAGAAGAGTAACATACTGGAAGTATGGCCAAATCTCGAAGTGTTTTTTCATGGCGCAGTAGCTTTTAATCCCTATCGGAATCTTTTCAAATCATTGATCCCCGGGGAAAAGATGCGCTACTGGGAAACCTACAATGCAAGCGAAGGTTTTTTTGGAATACAGGATCAGAAAGACTCAGAAGATCTTTTGCTCATGCTGGATTACGGCATCTTTTATGAATTTATTCCGGTAGAAGAACTGGATCGCGAGTACCCGGAAGCCATCAGTCTTGGCGATGTGGAGTTGGGAAAGAACTATGCCATGGTGATTACGACCAATGCAGGACTGTGGAGATATAATATCGGAGACACGATCAAGTTTACGAGCAAGTCACCTTACCGGATACGAATCTCCGGACGCACCAAACATTTTATCAATGCATTCGGTGAAGAGCTGATTATTGAAAATGCGGAAGCTGCCATTACGCGCGCCTGCGAATTAACGGGGGCAGTTATTGATAACTATACCGCTGCACCGGTTTACCTGGAAAAGTCGAAGCGCGGAGGTCATGAATGGATCATCGAATTTAAAGTGATGCCCGACCACATAGAAAAGTTCACCCATGTGCTTGACGAGACACTGCGCAAGATCAACTCCGACTATGATGCAAAGCGTGCTCATGATCTGGCACTCATAGCTCCCAAAGTTCATCAGGTGGCTGAAGGCACTTTCTACAACTGGATGAAGAGGAGGGGGAAGCTGGGAGGGCAGAATAAAGTACCACGCCTTAATAATTCACGCGAGTTTGTGGATGATATTTTGCTCATGCTTGCCAATGGAGGAGCATAAAAAAACCATCTCAAAAAGATGGTTTTTTTAAATAGTAAGATTGAAGAAGATTATGCGTTCTTCCATTTCACCCCACAGCCAATTGCTTTGGTCTTCGATGTGCTCACGGGTTTGCCCGCCAGGATTTGATCCACAGCTTCTTCCACGTATTTTTTAGTAACATCGGAAGCGCTGCGAGAGCTGTCATCAATGGCCCCGATATAAGCTACCCTCAACTCATTGTCCGCTTTCTTTAAAATGAAAACATGGGGGGTATTAGTTGCTCCGAATGTTTTTACTACTTGTTGCGATTCGTCATAGAGATAAGGGAAATCGTAGCCTTTCTTTTTTGCCAGCTTCACCATCTCTTCATAGGACTCTCCCGCAGAAACCTCCGGTGAATTAGGATTGATGGCGATCAAAGGGAAGCCCAGCGGAGCATATTTTTTATTCAATGCCATAATACGGCTGTTATACGCTTTCGATACAGGACAGGTGTTACAATCGAACACAATGATGAATCCTTTCGCTTCCTTAAAATCCGCCAGGGAAATCATTTTGCCATCTACATTCTTCAGTTTGAAATCGGCAGCTACATCACCGATTTCATAACCGTTTTTTTCAGGACTCGCTGCAATCAAAGCAACAATAGCCAACATCGAAATAAGTATTCTTTTCATATTCTTTAATTTAATGTGTGATTAATCAAGGACTTCTTCAATCAGTTTTTCCAGATCGCCTTCGTGCAGTTCTTTCTCTATAAATTTTCGCTTTCCGTTTTTTGAATTAATGATCAGCGTAGCCGGAAGTGCGCCCGACCATTCTTTTTCAATTTTATCAATCCAGTTATTGGGATTTTTTTCGTTCAGGATAACCACCTGGCATTGTATGCTTTTGCGGCCAACAAACTTATATACTTTATCCGGGTTAGGGTCAAGATCAATATCCATGCTTACCAGAGTCACTTTCACATCTTTCCTGTCCTGATTCAACTTTTCAAAAAGAGGAAGTTCTTTAATGCAGGGCGCACACCAGGTAGCCCAGAAGTTGATCACCTTCACCTCATCCGAAGGAGTATTAATTATTTTTTGTAGCTCCCCGAGGCGGACAAGCTGTGCCTGCTGAGCATGCGCCAGGGGTATTATGATAACGCTACCTATCAGAAAAAGAAAGATCTTCATTAATACTTTTTAAAGGGTCGCAACAATCGAAAAGCCGAATTTACGTGACATAGAGTTAAACATGTAAGATCAACGAATGAAATTTGATAAATATGTCAAATTCAGACACTTAATAAGCGTCCAAATCAGGCTAAATAAGAAATCCACAAAGTCGTGGGTTTATCCACACGACTTATTTGACTGATCGTAATAATTTGAAAATCAGTACTTTAATTCAATGCAAGTACTCCAATCTTTTGTGGACAACTTAATTCCGTGCAAAAAGCAAGGTGTGAAACAGGCAAATCTAATAGTCAGATATTCAGACTTATATAAAGTAATATTCCGTTATTTTTATGACTCATTATAAATTCACTTCACGCTATCGTAACCCGGAATTTTGCACCGAAACCAATGACATACGCGTAGTCGGGAGAAGAAAATCGATCTAATCTAATTTTGTTGAATTATAACCCAAATTCGATGCAAGGTTACTTGAGTAAATCTAATTAAAGGGGAGAAAATCATTCTTTAACTCCTTTTTTTATTCACGCTGTCTGATTTGTAATACCGGATAAATTGATCGGTACATATAATAAATTGCGACAATGAATCTACGGCAGATCAAAGAAACGTGCATCTATTATCGTGACCTGGAGCTGGCAAAGCAATTTTATCATGAACGCCTGGGGCTACCCATTATCACCTATGAGAAAGGTAAGCATCTCTTTTTACGGGCGGGAACATCGGTACTTCTTTGTTTTAATCCGGATGATTCGATGCAAAAGAAAACACCTCCGGCACATTATACAGAAGGGAAATGCCATTTTGCTTTTGAGGTCTCCCGGGAGGAGTACCAAAAGCATAAAGAAGAGCTGGTTGCTAAAGGCATCATCATCACGCAGCAGATCACCTGGAAAAATGGACAAGAATCCTTTTACTTCGAAGACCCGATTGGAAATGTACTTGAAATTGTACCCGAAGGAATCTGGGAATGATTAATTGAGATGGCTGACTGCGTTGGCTTTTTCGGAATTCTGATTGCGCCATGCCAGGTAATCGTGAAACTGGATGCAATCATTCAGTAACTCATTGTCTCTCAGAATTTTTATAATCTTGTCATGACCGAGTGTCTGCCAGATTAGATTTTTTTCATTTGTCTCTAAAGATGAAATCCGAACGAATTCGATTCCCTTATAGCTCTCGCGATTAACTTTCATACCAATACCCAACTATGTTGGTTTATTTTGAATTAGCTCCAATTGTAACCGTAAAGTTTGCTATTACTTTCAACTTTGTTCAATCCTTTTTCTGTAAAATACCCTTACTTACTTCAAACGGTCATTGCAATCGAATTAAGGAGAGCATTTTAAATTTTACAACAACTTAAATCCTTGCCTGTTAAATCTATTTTTGCACTCGCTTAATCTGAAAGAGTATTTACTTGGCAGCTAAATCACGCGGTTATTTTATTGGAGGCATCCTCATTTGCCTGTTGGGTGCGGTATGTTTTTCTTCGAAAGCAATCATTGTAAAACTCGCCTACAGGGATACGCCCGTAGATGCGGTTACTCTTCTTGCATTACGCATGCTTTTCTCGCTTCCGTTCTTTACCATTTCTGCTTTCTTTGTTTCCAAAAAACAAGACAATATAAAGTTTACAGGGATGCAATGGACAGGTGTAGCCGTCATTGGCTGCCTTGGTTATTATGTAAGCAGCCTTTTGGATTTTATGGGCCTGCAATACATCTCCGCGGGTATTGAGCGATTGGTTTTATTCATCTATCCTACCCTGGTTCTTTTGATGTCATGGATCGTTTATAAAAAGAAAATCAGCCGGATACAATGGATAGCGGTAATCATCACCTATGTCGGATTATTGCTTGCCTTTGTCAATGAAGCGGACCTGAACGCACAAAGTGATTCCTTTTATTTAGGATCACTTTTGATTTTTGCCTGCGCCTTTACCTATGCCGCCTATATTGTAGGCAGCGGCAGGTTGATACCAAAAGTTGGAGCAGTCAAGTTTAATAGTTATGCGATGAGCTTTGCCTGTGCAGGGGTGCTGATTCATTTTTTTATCGGCAGCGAGGTGTCGTTATGGAGCCTGCCCCCACAGGTATATTATTATAGTTTGCTGATGGCGATACTGAGTACGGTTGTTCCTTCTTACCTGGTGTCGGAAGGAATAAAACGAATCGGCTCCGGCAATGCCGCTATTGCAGGTAGCATAGGGCCCGTTTCTACTATTCTGCAGGCTTACATTTTTCTGGCCGAGCCATTTTCACTGATCCAGATGTTTGGGACATTGTTAATTCTGGTGGGCGTATTGCTCATTAGTTTGAATAAGGAGAGCACTTCCCATTAAGACAATCCATTTTTATACTTTAGCTGATATGAAAAGATTATTCTTTCTTTTGATCGTGACAATTTCGACTATGGCCTACAGCCAATCGTTTACTTTTGTGTTTTTGCATAAGAAAGCCGATGTGGCACAGCTACCCAAAGAAGAATCTGAAAAATTGATGCAGGGCCACATGGCCAATATAGAGCGTCTCGCCAAAGAAGGAAAACTGATTGCAGCCGGGCCATTTGAAGAAGGTGGAGGAATTTTTATTTTCAAATCGAATTCAATAGAAGAAACGAAAAGCTGGCTTGAAACGGATCCCGGTGTGCAGGCAAAAAGATGGAACGTGGAAGTTCTTCCTTACAAACCAAGATATGGATCCGTATGTTCAGTTGAGGCACCTTACACGATGGTGATGTACCAGTTTGTCCGCTATGCAGTAAACCTTAAAAAGTACACCGTACAAGAAATACCGGCCACCTTAAAAAAGCATGATGATTATTTGAAGGAATTAATCAAGGATGGCAATGTAATTACGGAAGGTATCTTCGGAGAGCAGGAAGGAGGGATTTTAATTTTGAACAAAGATTTTCCAAAAGAAAAATTAGAGCGCGACCCATTAGTTAGCGAAGGGTTTCTCGAAATGCAATTCAAACAACTTTACATCGCCAGGGGAGCTTTTTGCGAAAAGTAGAACGGAGAAGATTAATTTATTTTCAACTCCGCTTTGAATCCTTTGATGTGATTTCGCAACGCCTGCTCCATGGTGGTATCAGCATCCCACTTTGTTCCCAGAAAAACATTTCCGGATGGAATGTGCTTCACATAAAATTTGTAAACCGAAGTCTCTGCCGGAATGGCTTTGACTTGCGCAAGATCACCAGGAAAAGTGGTGGAAGCATAAGCGCTTTCCGATTTAAGCATATCGTAGTCTAAGATTTTTTTAATGACAACACCACGCGCGTGTGCAACACAAAGGGTAAGAATAAATCCTTTTTTACGGAGCTCACTATCATCGGCCACGGGTGGCACCAATTTGTATTTGAAAGGATAGTTTTCCTGCATTACTTTTTTCAGCGCAGTGTCCATTTCCGCATCGTTGAAAAGAGGCACTGCTAATTCATCCGCTTTTAAGTCGATAGCAAAAAACTCCGACCGCTTACCCGTAATGGTAGTTACTTTGGCAGTGGTTTCAGGAACTTCATTTACCAAAAGATTTTGTTTTTTCTGGCTGATCCACGAGTTGCGATAGGCTGTCATCAGCATTTCACGAAGACTGGAGTTGTTTACCACCCATGCTCCCTGCTCTGCATCCACCAGGGAAGCCTTATTATTAAAAGCCGTAATAATCATACGATACGCATTGGCAGGCTTATCCATGAAGATGAGATATTTTATTTCTCTTGAAGAAAAGTGATTGGTATAAGCAAGCGTAATATCTTTTCCTGCCAGCACTGCGTCCTGTTCAACATACAGTACCGCATCAATTCCGGTCTGTGCAAAGCTCTTTTGAATTTCTTCCAGCTCACTCTTTTTATAGCGCGGATCGTAGAGAACGACAGAGCGGGAAGCCAACAATTCTGCAGGTACTGTTTCAGTAAGTTGTAGCTTGGAAATCACTTGCTGCTGTGCATTGCCTGCTGCAAAAATTCCGGCAAGGAAAAAGGTGAAAAAAAACCGTATCACCGTCTGATTTTTGTTCCATGTTCTGTTCATCTCCATCTTAAACGTACACGTATAGCTTGTATTTCGTAATTCTTTAAAAACACTTTGACAATAAGCAAAACAATTTCCTCTCATGATCAGGAAGATGATTTGATTTCTACGGTAGAAGTGTTTTACCGAATCCTTTCTGATTTTGTGAAGTAGTTCTTTTTTCTACCTTACTTTCAAATGAAGCAAAGATGAAGAAAATCTATCAGACCCTGTTCTTACTGTCGTTCACTACTTTAGCTATAGCGCAAACGGATGCTAAGCTTCTGGCAAAATTAAATCAAAATGTAGCTGAAATCGAACCTAAAATGATTGAATGGCGCAGGGACTTTCACGAACATCCCGAGTTATCCAATCGTGAATTTAAAACCGGGGAGAAGATTGCCGGGTTTTTGAAATCGTTAGGAATGGAGGTGAACTATCCCGTAGCAAAGACAGGCGTAGTTGGTTTGTTAAAAGGAGGAAAGCCAGGACCCGTTATTGCGTTGCGGTCGGATATCGATGCACTGCCCATCACAGAACGAAACGGATTACCTTTTGCCTCAAAAGAAAAATCGACCTTTGGTGGAATAGAGACCGGGGTAATGCATGCCTGTGGTCATGACGGGCACATGTCTATTTTGATGGCCGTAGCCGAAATTCTGGCGAAGAATAAAAATGAATTAAGGGGCTCTGTAAAATTTATTTTTCAACCCGCTGAAGAGGGTGCTCCCACAGGTGAAGAGGGCGGTGCTGCATTAATGATAAAAGAAGGTGTTCTTGAAAACCCCAAAGTGGATGTCATTTTTGGTTTACATATTCAGTCGTTGCTACCGTTGGGCACAGTATCCTATCGCCCTGAAGGATTGATGGCGGCAGTAGATGCATTTAATGTGAAAGTAACGGGTAAAGGTGCGCACGGTGCCACACCCTGGGATAGTGTAGATCCGATCATCGTCTCAAGCGAGATACTTCTTGGCCTTCAAACCATTATCAGCAGGCAAACCGAATTAACAAAAGCTGCAGCAGTAATTACAGTGGGAAGTTTTCATGCCGGTATTCGTAGAAACATTATTCCTGAGGAAGCCAACATGGAAGGAACTATCCGTACGTTCGATCCGGAGATGCAAAAAAAAGTGCATGAGAAAATTAAGCTTACGGCTACCAGGATTGCCGAAAGTGCCGGGGCAAGTGCGGATGTAAATATCCAGATCCAGTACCCGGTAACGTATAATGATCCTGCGTTTGCAAGTCAGATGGCACCCAGTCTTCAGCGTGCGGCAGGTAAAGAAAATGTAAAAGTGATTTCGCCTGTGACCATGGCCGAAGATTTTTCTTTTTATCAGCAAAAAATTCCCGGCTTCTTCTTTTTTGTCGGAGCCAACTCACCGGATATGAAGCTGACAAAGCAACCCACTCATCATACAGCTGATTTTATGATTGATGAACGCTGCATGCCGATTGGTGTGAAGTCGCTGCTTACGTTGACACTGGATTATATGAATATGAAAAAATGAATGATGCCGGATGCTTGATTTCTGGATACAAAGATGTCAGCTTCGGAATTCAAATAGTTCAATACATTAAATGAATTACTCAATACCAAAAAACTACTTATGAAGCGCTTTTTTATACTTGTTCTTATTCACGCCTCTTATCTTTCCTTTAGCCAGGTCAGTACTAAACTTCAAATAAAGCTGGATCAGCAAGCTAAGGAGGTAGAGCCACAGGTAATAGAATGGCGCAGACACTTTCACGAGTTCCCGGAGTTATCCAACAGGGAAACAAAAACAGGTGCTTATATAGCAGAGTACCTTAAAAAACTGGGACTGGAAGTACAATATCCGGTAGCAAAAACAGGTGTAGTTGCCTTATTGAAAACCGGAAAGCCAGGACCCGTGATCGCATTACGGGCAGACATTGATGCGCTGCCGGTAACCGAACGAGGCAGCCTGCCTTTTGCCTCCAAAGAAAAAGTAGTATTCAACGGGCAAGAGACGGGTGTAATGCACGCTTGTGGTCATGATTCGCACATAGCGATACTGATGGGTGTGGCCGAAATTTTAGTAAAGAATAAAAGTGAATTGAAGGGCACGATCAAGTTTCTCTTTCAGCCTGCCGAAGAAGGTGCGCCTGCGGGCGAAGAAGGTGGTGCTTACCTGATGGTGAAAGAAGGTGTGCTGGAAAATCCGAAAGTGGATGCCGTATTCGGTTTGCATATTCAATCCATGCGTGCCATCGGTGAAGTGGCTTATAAGTCGGGCGGAATGATGGCCGCGGTGGATTCCTATTCTGTAAAGGTGAAAGGAAAGCAGACACATGGATCGGCACCCTGGGCAGGGATTGATCCGATCGTTATCTCTTCACAGATTATTCTCGGGCTTCAAACGATCATTAGCCGCCAGACCGAATTAACGAAAGAAGCCGCTGTTATCAGTGTAGGAAGAATTCAATCCGGTATTCGTGAAAACATTATTCCCGAAGAAGCTTTTTTTGCAGGTACTATCCGCACGCTGGATACTGAAATGCAAAAGAAAATTCATGAGAAGATAAAATTGACGGCTACCAAAATAGCTGAAAGTGCCGGAGCAACGGCCGAAGTAAATATCAATATCATGTACCCGGTTACTTATAACGATCCCTCGCTTACGGAGAAGATGCTGCCCAGTTTGAAAAAAGCAGCGGGAGCAGATAAAGTAAAATCCATTAATGCGGTGACTGGTGCGGAGGATTTTTCTTTTTATCAGAAAGAAGTGCCGGGCCTGTTTGTATTTGTTGGTGCCATGCCGCCCGATACAGATCCTGAAAAAGTAGCCTCTCACCATACGCCTGATTTCTTTATTGACGAGCGCGGCTTCCTTACCGGGATCAGAACTTTATTGGATTTGACAGTGGATTACATGTATATGCCGAAAAAGTAATTGGTTGAGTTGCTCTTTTGTCGGATAAACAGCACCGACAAGTAAGAAAGACCACGGAGATATCGTTTAAGTAAAAATCTACCCGGAAATTGAATTAGCAGTCTTAACTCTGGCTCGATTTCTGTAAATTTACAATCCTCAAAATTCAATTTATGAAGTGGATAAAACGTGTTCTTATTGGTATTGGCGTGCTATTGGTTTTGGTGGTAGCCGCAGCGATAATTGTTCCTATTGTTTTTAAAGATGATATAAAAGCCGCCATTGACAAGGAGATTGCCAAATCAGTGAATGCCGATGTGGTATTTGATGTCAATAACTTCGACCTCACTGTATTTAGAAACTTCCCTAATGTAACGGCCGAGATCAAACAGCTGGGAGTTTTTAACCGTGCCCCTTTCGAAGGTGTTCCGCTCTTTGTCGTTCAACGCCTGGACGTTGAGGTAAATATCAAAGAACTTTTGTTTGGTGATGAGCTTCGCCTGAAGGGGATTACCCTGGTTGATCCGCAGATCACTATCAAGGTGTTGGCTGATGGTAAAGCAAACTATGATATTACCTATCCTTCCACGGATACGGTTAAGACCACTGAAGAGCCAAGTTCTTTTTCATTTGGTATCGATCACTGGGAGATTGTAAATGGAGATGTAACCTATGACGATAAGTCGCTTCCTTATTTTTTGCAGATCAAAGGATTGAATCATACCGGTAGTGGAGACTTTACACAAGATGTATTTGACCTGAGAACAAAAACAGTAGCCGATACGGTCACCACTTCATATGGTGATATGGAGCTCCTTACCAATAAACGGGTAGAAATCGATATGACGATCTCCATCAGTGAAGACATTACGAAATATACATTCAAAGACAATTCATTTAAAGTGAATGATTTTGGAATGCAGTTTGATGGCTGGTTTAAAATGAATGAAAAAGATTATGGGATGGACATTACGTTCAATAGTCCTGAAAATTCATTCAAGAGCCTGCTGTCGCTGGTGCCGGGTATGTACAGCAAAGACTTTGGCAAGATAGAAACCAAGGGAGATCTTTCTTTCAAAGGGTTTGCCAAGGGCACCTATAGCGACACGCAAATGCCGGCTTTCAATCTTCAGCTTTTGGTAAAGGATGCTATGTTCAAATATCCTGATCTGCCCACTGCAGTGAACAATATTAATATGGACTTGCTGGTAGATAATAAGACCGGTGTGATTGAAAACACCGTGATTGATTTGAAAAAACTTCATCTTGATTTTGGCTCGAACCCTGTCGATGCACGCCTGCTGGTAGAAAACCTGAAGGACTACCGCATGGATGCCAGTCTTGCTGCTAAGCTTAATCTTGCCGAGTTGAGCAAAATGTTCCCGATGGATGGACTTGAAATGAAAGGAACGTATTCCATCAATGCCAAAGCAAAAGGTGTTTACGACAGTATCCGTAAAATCATTCCTGCTGTAGATGCAAGCATGACGCTCGCCAACGGCTATGTAAAGTCTTCGCAGTTCCCGCTTCCCCTGGAAGAGTTGAAGGTAACTGCCAACGTGAAAAACACTTCCGGCAAGATGGCGGAGACCGTAGTAAATGTAAGCGACTTTTCAATGTTGCTTGACGGTGAAAAATTTGTAGCCACATTGATACTTCAAAATCTCGATGATTACACCTGGGATCTGAAGGCCAATGGAGCGATTGACATTGAAAAGATGACGAAGATATTTCCGGTAGAAGGGATGGCGCTTGCCGGTAAGGTAAAAGCAAATCTGGAAACAAAAGGAAAGATGTCGGATGTGGATGCGAAGAGGTATGACAAGCTCCCTACCAGCGGATCCGCTTCCTTGACTGATTTCAAGTATACATCAAAAGACCTTCCTTATGCAGTTACAATCTCACAGGCACAGGCCATATTCGATCCTAAGAAAATTGAATTAAAAAACACAACAGGCACAATTGGCAAGAGTGACTTTACTGTAAATGGTGCTGTCAGCAACTACATTGCTTATGTGTTTGGCCAGAATGAAACAATCAAAGGCAACGTGGATTTTAATTCTACCCTATTGGATTTGAACGAATTTATGACAGATACGGAAGCAACGACAACTGCTCCGGACAGCGCTTCGTATGGTGTGATCCCTGTTCCGGCTAATATTGATTTCATTTTACGCTCCGATATTAAGACAGTAAAGATGATGGATTACACCATGACCAATGCTGCAGGTGATATTACCGTGAAAGACGGTGTTGCCAACCTGAGCGGAATTAAATTTAATATGCTGGGTGGAGGATTTGTAGTGAATGGAACCTACAACACAAAAGACATCAATCATCCGCGCTATGATTTAGGATTGAAGATAGAAGCATTATCTATTCAGCAGGCGGCATCCTCCTTTTCGGTAGTAAAGACGTATGCACCTATTGCGGGACTTGTAAATGGTAACTTCTCTACCGATTTTAAAATTGCTGGTGAACTTGGACAGGATATGATGCCAAAGATGGATAAAGTAAATGGAGCAGGTCTGGTTAAGATTGCACAGGCTTCTCTCACTCAATCCAAGCTGGTATCCGGATTAACTTCATTGACCAAGCTGGACGATACCGATAAAGTAACCTTGAAAGATGTGTTGATGTCTACCGTGATTACCGATGGACGACTGAGTGTGAAACCATTCGATGTGAAACTGGGCAATTACGTAACGAATGTTTCGGGAAGCTCCGGTCTTGATAAGAGCATTGACTATACGCTTAAAATGAATGTACCTTCAAATAAGCTCGCCTCGCAGTTTCAAAGCCAGCTTAATCAATATAGCGGATCAACAGCATCCACTTCAGAAATACCGGTAACCATTATGGTAGGTGGTAACTTTGCCAATCCGACATTTAAGTTATCCATGGCCGAACAGAAGCAGCAGGTGAAAGAGGCGGTAACGAAAATTGCCGAACAAAAATCACAGGAAGCAATCAAACAATTGTCGGAAGGTGCCAAGCCGGAAGAAGTAGTTAAGAATCTGCTCAAATTAAATAAGCAGGACTCAGCTAAGTCAGTAAAGAAGGACAGCGCAGCAGCACCGCAGAAACCGGCAGGGGAGCAGGCCACTGAAGCTCTTCAGAATAAACTCAATAACCTGTTGAAGAAAAAGAAAAGCAACTAAGAAAAAAAGTGATCATTATTTAAACAAAACGCCATCTCTTGGATGGCGTTTTGTTTTATCGTCTTTCGTATTTATTTCTTTAATCGCCTCAATTCATGGCTGGTAAAATACCCTTCTTTGATCAGCTGCATGAGCTGGGCCGGGGTAGGATTGATCTGGTAGAAGGTTTCGTCTTTGTATCTTACCTCCACCATCTTCATTCGCTTCGATAGTTTTTTTAGAACCTGCTTACGCTTATCATCATCCCCGATATCGATGGAGAGGAACTCCAGATCCCCGGAAGATTTTTGCCGGATCAGGCGAAGTATCCATTGATCGCCCGAACGAAAATTGACAAAGTAATAATCCTGATAGAATTTAATCACAAGCGAATCACTGATCACGCCACGCCCCAGCCAATCTTTGTCTTTGCTGTCCTTAAAGTGATAGCCCCATGCTTCAATGATCAGTGTATCTTTTTTTTCATCGGAAGGAATATCCATGGGCTGAAATTTTCCACGCAACACTTCCGGCACTTCTTTTAAGGCAACGACTCCCGAGGGCTGTGAAGCGGTGAACGACACTTCTTTACAGGAATAAAACAACATTGCCCAAACGAAAACTAATCCGATATTTCGCATAGAAATAATTTACAAACTATAATTCGATCAATAGGACTTTATAGATTTTCCAAAACAAAGTCCGTCATCAGCGTCCAGCGATGATGATTTATTTTGCCTCCGCGGAAACCGTGTGCCTGATCCGGATAAAAGTGTGACCGGAATTGTTTTCCTGCATTGATCAGCGCATCTTCCAGCGCTACCGAGTTTTGAAAATGAACATTGTCATCACCGGTGCCGTGGATCAAAAGGAAATGTCCCTGCAATTGACTGGCATAAGTAACCGGTGAATTTTCATCATAGCCTTTTGCATTTTCCTGCGGCCGTTGCAGAAAGCGCTCCGTATAAATATTATCGTAATAGCGCCAGCTGGTAACAGGAGCACCTGCAATTCCTACTTTGTACGTGCCGGCTCCCTTCGTCATCACCAAAGAAGTAGTGTAGCCCCCGAAACTCCATCCCCATATTCCTAAACGTTCTTTGTCTACATAACTTAAGCTTCCCAAATAATTGCCACCTGCTATCAGGTCTTCCGTTTCGAACTTACCCAGTTGCTTGTAGGTTTGCTTGGCAAATTTTTCTCCTCTTGATCCTGTGCCTCTCGTATCAATAACAGCAACAATGATTCCTTTCTGCGTAAGCATTTGATGCCACCAGAACGATCCTCCTCCAAAACTGTTGGATACATTGAAAGAACGCGGGCCACTGTACTGATAGACCATGACCGGATATTTTTTGGAAGTATCAAAGTTTTTTGGTTTAAGAAGAAACCCATCCAGTTGAGTGCTGCCGTCTGCTGCAGGGTATTTGAAGAACTCCTTGGGAACCACTTCATACTCCGCTAATGTCTTCTTCAGGGCTTCATTGCTTTCCAATACTTTCACCAGTTTATTGCTTTTGGTTTTATAAAGACTTACGGCAAGCGGCTGTGCAGCACTATGAAAATTGTCGATATAAAATTGATAGTCGCTGCTCATGTTGATGCTGTGTGTGCCGGCAAGTCCCGACAGTTTGGTTTTCTTTTTACCGTCAAAAGAAATAGAGTAGAATGTCCGGTCAAGATAGCTTCCTTCTGTGGAGATGTAATACAGCGTTTGAGTTACTTCGTCAACATCGACAATCTGTGTTACCTCCCATTCCCCCTGTGTAATTGGCCGAATCAGTGTTCCGTCTGTTTTATATAAATACACGTGCTTGAATCCGCTACGCTCGCTGGTGGTGATAAATTGTTTCCCGTTGTTCAGGTAGAGTAGTTCATCGGTATAATCGATGTCGAAGTACGTTTCGTTTTTCTCTGTAAGAATAACGGTGGATTGACCCGTGGTTGCCTGAGTATGTAAAATCTCCAGTGTATTTTGCAGGCGATTCATCCTTCGGATGGAAAGCGTGTTGACATCATTCGTCCAAGTTACGCGCGGAATGTAAATGTCTTTCTCAGTACCAATGTCGGCCTTCATTTTTTGTTTGGCAGCAACATCGTAGAACCAGATTTCCACTATGGAATTATCTTCCCCTGCTTTTGGATATTTGTATTTGTAATCTTCCGGGTAAAGCCGGCCCTTGTTCCATTTTTGAATGTTGTATTCTTTTACATTCGTCTCATCAAAACGATAGTAAGCCAGTCGTTTTCCATCAGGTGACCAATAAAATGCCTGCGCAAAACTGAGCTCTTCTTCATACACCCAGTCGGTACTGCCGTTGATAATGTGGTTAAACTTGCCGTCAGCAGTTACCTGCACTTCGCTATGATCGGAAAGATTGACAAAGAATAAATTGTTGCCACGTACGAAGGCTACCTTGTCTCCACCGGGAGAGAAGGTGGCATATGACTGCTTTCCGCCAGAAGAAAGTTTCTGAAAAGCCTTTGATGATAGATCATAAACATAATACTCTGCTTTGAACGATCTGCGATAAATGTTTTCGAATTCCGTAGAGAGCAGAATTTTCTTTTCATCCCCGCTAAGGCTGTAATTTTGTACACTGATCGTGGGCGTGAGCGCGTTTCCGTCTATGATGGTTTCGGCCGGGAGGCCGGTGGTAATATCATATTTGATGATTTTATTATCGGTAAGGGAAGTATAAAATTTTCCGTCTTTCATCCAGTTGATGCCGGAAACGGATTTCTGAGCAAAGGTGTTTTGCGTAGTGAAGTCATCGATGGTAATTTGCTTTTGAGCAAAGGATAAGCCGGTAATCATCATTGCCAGAGAGAATATAAATCGTTTCATTTAGTGGGATAATTTGAAGAGCTTAAAGTTTCTCATTATTGTTGAATATTCAAATGAATGATACAGGAATGGAAATAAAGGATGTAATTATTATAGGGGCAGGGCCTATCGGGCTGGCGTGTGGCATAGAGGCGAAGAAAGCAGGACTCGATTATGCGATTATCGAAAAAGGATGCCTGGTGAATTCCCTTTATAATTATCCGGTGAACATGACTTTTTTTTCTACTTCTGAAAAACTGGAGATAGGAGGAGTCCCTTTTATTTCCAATAATCCCAAGCCCATGCGGGCGGAGGCGCTGGAGTACTACCGCAGGGTATGTGCTTCTGAAAACCTGGAAGTGCGCTTATATGAAAAAGTAGAAAGTGTAACGAAAGAAGAGCATGTCTTTCATCTCACCACTTCGAAAGGTAAGTATAAGGCAAAGGCCATTATTCTTGCTTTAGGCTTTTATGATTTGCCTTACTTACTTCATGTGCCGGGTGAAGAGCTGCCCAAAGTAAAGCATTATTATGATGAACCTCATCCGTATTATGCGCAGAGAGTAGTTGTTGTGGGAGCTGCTAACTCGGCTGTAGATGCAGCACTGGAAACCTGGCGCAAAGGTGCGGAGGTAACGATGGTCGTACGCGAAGCTTCTCTTCGTGATACGGTAAAATACTGGGTGAAGCCCGATATTGAAAACCGCATCAGTGAGGGATCTATCCGGGCGTACTTCAATTCAACCATCAAAGAAATTACACCTCATGCAGTTGCTATTATCACTCCGGAAGGAGAACGGATCATCGAAAATGATTTTGTGCTGGCAATGACAGGTTATCAGCCACCTTTTGGGTTTCTTAAATCGATTGGAATTGAGATTCAGAATGATGTGGCGAATACACCCGTGTATAATGAACAAACGATGGAAACGAATATTCCCAATGTTTACTTGGCCGGAGTGGTATGCGGAGGGTTGCGCACAGGTAAATGGTTTATTGAAAATTCCCGCGTGCACGCAGCAATGATCATTGAGCACCTTATAAAAAAATAGCTCCTGCCTTTTTGGTAAGACAGGAGCTTTCTCAAAGATTAAAATTTACAAAGCGTTTGCCTTTACGGTGACGTAAACGGTGGTATTAACATTAAACTTAACTGGTGTGCCTGATAAAGTTCCGGCAGCGGTTACGGTTACCTGCGAGTTCTTCAAAAGAAGATCGCTGATAGAAGCTAAGCCAGCCTGATCGATGGACAAGGTTGTTTCTGCTCCGCTGGTGCTCAATGCTTTTAAGTCGATGGTTCCTATGGTAGCAAGTACATTGGAAGAAGCTCCGGCAGCTCCAAAAGAAAGCTTCCCATCGCTAAAAGTAATTGCGCTTCCTGCAGGTCCGTAATCAGAAATTGTATACGTGATTTTGGTGATGGTGTACCCCTTTATGTTGTTTTTGTATTTCACAATATCAGCATTGGAATTTGCATCGATTATCCGTGATTGTGAGTAAGTAACAGGAATGGTTGAAGTTCCGGTTTCATTTACGCTGATCGTCTGGTAGAGCTTTACATCAAAATCGATGTCATCTATTTTGTCGACAACACTGCACGAAGGCAGAACCAGCGCTGCACAAATAAGAAGGAATAAGAAGTACTTTTTCATGAGTTTGGGGGTGTTTGGATTTGAATTTAAATTTAAATTATTGTTTTATCGGGAATTCCTACTAATACGTTTTTGCGCGCGCAGGTAACTGCGTACTTAGCGTAAACTTATTTTTAAGCCAGCATAAAAATTTCTGCCTGCTGCCGCATTGTAGAAACGGCCGCCAACGGCATTCAGATCATTTCCCAGGCTGTACTTTTGATCGAGCGCATTATCGATGCCGCCAAAGAACTCATAGGGTAGTTTGCCAATGACTTTGCGATAGCCTGCCCTTGTTCCCAGCAATACATAATCAGTAGCGTACTCCGTACTGGCATCATTAAGCGAAATATGATCGGTATAGGTAATGGTGGCATTGAGATAGAATCCTTGCCTTGTATCGATGTCTAATCCACCTACAATAATATCAGGCGCGACACCGGTAAGCGGATTGCCGGAGTAATCCACACCGCTTTGCTCATAGCTTTTGAAACGATAATGATTGACAGTAACACTTGACCAGATACGTAATGAATGGATGAACCGCGTAGCGAAGTCCTGGTTCCAGCCTAATCGCGCCTCTAACCCCTTTTGCGATGTGCTTCCTGCATTCACAAAATAATCAGCTCCATCGGCAGCACGTTGAATGACAATAGCGTTTTTTAATTCGAAGTCGTAGGCAGCCAGATCAAAATCAAATTGTTTCAGGAACTTTCCCCGAAGACCCGCCTCATAACTTACACCACGTTCAGCATTCAGGTCGGGATTAAAGACACCTGTAGAAGGCAGGGCTTCTGCAAAAGTAGGAGGAGAGAATCCACGACTGATATTTCCGTAGATGGAGAACGACTCATTGAATTTCTTTAACAAGGCAATACGTGGAGATATATCCGGATCAAATTTTTTATTTAATGTATTGAAAGCGGTGATGGATTGCTGGTCTTTATATTTAAGGTAATTGATACTTGCTCCAACAGTGAGGAGGAACTGATAAGGTAAGTCTATTTCACTTTGTGCAAAGGCGAGGTATTGTTGTGCCGTCAATGCATCCATGGTTTGAGGTGCAGTGCGGGTTCCCTGGTCGTTTCCATAGACACCCACATCCGATCCGAAAAATTGTAGCTCTGCGCCAGCAGTAAACTTTGCCTTCCATGTATTTTTATCCAGTACATATTGTGTTTCAGTGCGGAGGCCGCCATTTTTTTCCTCACGGCTTTCATAATTCCTGATGGTTGGATTTTTGAAATCACTCAGCGACCCATATATACCCGTCCGTGTAGATAGGAACTTGCTCCATTGCACCTCGTGCGACAACCCCACGTAAGTGGTTTTATTATTTACTTCTGCTTTCTGCCCTACTGCACCTAAGGCTGCTCCCGTTCCGGGTCTGGCCTGGCGTGCATTCTCCTCATATTGCGCTTTGGTTAAGCCACCCGGAGTTTGATAATCGAGAACCGAAGAAAACAATGTGGTTGATAATGTGTTCTTTGAATCTAAATAAAAATGAAGATCAACATTGGCAACTCCTCTGCTCATTTCACTTTGTTCACGATAACCGTCTGCCTGCTGCCAGGTTAATCGTACAGATGCATCCATTTTCTTTCCCCCGTGTTGAAACAATCCATTGTATTGTTGTAATCCATAGCTTCCATATAAAGCACCCAATTGTATTAAACTGGTTTTCACTTCCGGGCTTTTCAATAAGACTACCCCACCGGTGCCCGCTCCGTATAAACTTGCCCCCGGACCTTTAATAATCTCCATGCTTCCTACCGAATTGAAATCAAGCAAATTGAGGTAAGTGTTGCCGCCACCATCGGTCATTGGTAATCCGTTCCAGTAGAACTTTACATTGCGCACACCGAAAGGCGAGCGCAATGAACTACCGCGAATGGAGAAGCGATAACTGCCAGGTGAACGCTCTTCCATACGCACACCTGGAACAGTATTGACAGCGGGAAGCAAGGATGTATTACTAAAGCGGATCAGCTCCTTTTCATTAACAATACCGATGGACGCAGGTATTTCATTTAATGGCCGGTTGCTTTGGTAAGCAGAAACGATCACTTCTTCCAGCACTCGTGTGGAGTCTGTCTGGGCAGCAGTCTTATGGAATGGAAAAAGTGTAAATAGAAAAAGGAGCGAGTAAATATTTTTCATCATCTCCGCAAAGGTAAGAAGTGGTGATGATTAAAATAAGGATTCCAATCTTCAAAAGAATGGAAACCCGTTCTCGTTTTATGCTCAGGAAGAAGCAACCTGTTTCAATACCCGCTTGTAATACCCGATACGATCACCGTCTTTCATTGACAGCGGAATGGTATTCACTTCATTGGCGCGAAGCAATTGCAGCTTGTATTTGGAGCGCTCTTCATAGTGTTGAGGATAGTAGTAGCTGATCGTGTTTTTAATTTCGAGTTTGCTGTTCAGCCGGGCCCTGGAGCGGTAAGTAAGCAGCCACCATAAATGAATCTCTACGAAATCGAGGTTCAGGCCGAAGATGTGGATATCGTGTGTAAAGAAAAAATCGATCCAGCTGTTGTGGCGTATTGTTCCGTCTTTGATTCTTCGGGCCAGCGCATGCTCGCTCCGTTGAGTATCGGTCGCTTTTTTGCCCACTACCATATAGTTGCGCATTTGCTGCAGATAGCCACTGTAATGTTCATAGCCTAATGTAATGGAAGAAGGGTTGGTGGCACTTCCATGCACATGCCAGATGCGATGGTCTTCTACCTGGTTGACACGGAATAAGCTGTAGCGGTTTTCCCGGATGGCTGCCGCATTGCGTATATGCTCGGGTTGTGCTTTCAGTGTCGCCTCTAGTGTAAGATCGTAATTGGTGGTAAGCAATGTGTGTATGCCCAACCGGATGATCTCTTTATGAATAACATTGGGTTGAAGCCGCAGGGCCTTTACAGCAATATAGGTTTTGATCCGTTTTTCTTTGGTGCCGTACTGACGTGCCGAATTAAGAAAAATCTCTTCGTAAAAAAGCGGAAAAGGTTTTCCCTCCATCAGTGGCGGCTCACTTAGACGCGCGTAGTCGATCAGATCCTGAAGCAGGTTACTCCATGAATAGTCAGACGTGGCGTTGTTGATATCATTGCCAATTAGTAATGCTTTCATTTAGAGAAGAACTTTAGCTGTAAGATAATTTTTTTTTAGATTTCGCAGGTATTTCACTCCGACATACCAAAGCTAAAAGACAGGTCTGTCATCTACTGTCACTTGCTAATTTCTTCTTGTTTGAAAGATTTTCAATTTAAGATACTGCCATTGTGACGTAACCGGCAAGGTTGTCGATATAAGTTGTTGAATTGCTTAATTGGTAGCAGATTTAAGACAGGAATAAAGTATAGCTGTGCGCTTAGTTATAATGAGAATAACAAGATGATTGCAATACAATAGGTATTATTCCCCCGGATGATACGTTTTCTCAGCACCCTTCACTACGTCCTCTTTATAAAAAAGTACATCTTTAAATTCTCCCTTGCAATACATCGCGGCCTGATCGGTGAAGTGTGGTGAGGAAGGATCGCTGCTTTCTCCACCGGTAACGATGGACTTTGCCTTTACTTTTTTTCCGAACTCCACCACGGCTACAAAGCTATTGCCTACGTTCCCATAGAATTTTTTAGTGCCAGGATAGGTACGGCTGCCGAAAGCGGCAAGCGTTCCCCAGAAGGAAGAGGTAGAAGCAACCGGTAAGCTTGGTTTTGCATCATCAAAGGTCCCTTCTATTTTTCCTGTCAGTCGTTGAAAGCGGTTGATTTCGCCCCAGCCGATATTCCATTTGCCAAAGTCCTTATTCAATTCATTAACAGCATCAGCCAGCGCTTTTACTTTTTCCTCGGCCGTGGTTTTGCTGATCATCTGATCAACCAGGCCAACGATATCGGTTCGCTGTTCTGTTGTCCGTTCAGGAATCCGGGCCAATGTTATGCTCTGAATTTTCTTTCCCCATTGGATAGCAAGTGTTTCCCCTGCGGAAGTAATTCCATAATTCATATCCCATGCCTGAAGCACTTTTATGGGTGCTGCCAGGGAAGCTTTCAATTCGTTATCAGCAGATGATTGATATGCTTCAAACAGTGAGGGTAATAGTTTTTCGAACGCGGTAAGCTTGGGATCATAGGCCGCAGTGATCAATTTATCTAATGTAAAAGAAGAACTTCTCTCTAAAACACGTGTTGCATTGATAGCGCGGAAGTTCTGACCATCGGGCGCCATATAGGCAGGATAGTTTTCTTTTTTCGGACTATTCGCTGCTGCAGAAGTGAAGGGTGTGGAGTTGCAATTCTGTATCCAGCCGTTAGCCGGATTTAATAACTGAACAACTTCTTTCGGATCATGCAGTCCTTTCCATTCGGTAGCAGGATCGCTTCCGTCAACAGGCAATGTCCAATCGAACTTAGTATCGCGCTTTGGCATAAAGTTGCCATGCCAGTAGGCAATATTGCCTTTGCTATCGGCAAACACAGTGTTGTTCGATGAATTCGTCTTCAACTCCATCCACTTGCCGAAACTTTTATAGTCGGTAGCCCTGGTGCGCATGTACGATTGTGTTAATGCGTTGAGTGGATCTTCCATCATTTTCATGCTGATCCATTTACCTTGCTTCTCTGCGATGACGGGGCCATGATGTGTACGATAGATCGTGAACTGCTTTGTTTCGCTGCCATTTTCTTTTTTGTACTTCAATGTTACTTGTTCTGTTTTTACAGGACGAAGGTTTCCATCGTATTGGTAGAAGAGTGAGTCGCCTTTCTTAATGATGGTTTCTTTGTACTCATCGGCTACATCGGCATAGGTGGAAGTGTGCATCCATCCGCATTGATCATTGAAACCCTGGTAGATGAAGAACTGTCCCCATGTAACAGCGCCATAAGCGTTCAGTCCTTCTTCGCTGCTCATGTGTACTTCGGAGCGGAAATAAAAAGAAGTGTGAGGGTTGATAAGCAGTAACGGATTGCCTGATGCGCTGAGCTTTGGAGCAATAGCAAAACCATTGGATCCTTTGGGCTCGGGCAGTGCGTGTGATGCTCCATCGGTATCGGTAGTATTGCTTTTGGTATAGAAGGTTTTCAAATCATCGACAGAGACTCTGGTAATATCACCACCAATACTTCCTTCGCTGAATAGCAAAGGGTACCAGGGCTGAAAGCGTTGCAAGAGCTGTGGCTTTACTTCGGGATGTGTATAGAGATAATAGTTAACTCCATCAGCGAAAGCCTGCATGAGTTTTTTCATATTAGCCGGAGCACTTTTAAAGAGGTGAATTGTCTTTAATGTATCTACATACAAACGGGCACGAAGGTCCGTATACAATGCCGGTTCGCCTTCTGTTTCTGCTGTGCGGCCAAGTGCGGTAATGTAATTTGCTTCCACGCGTTCAAAATCATCTTCACATTGCGCGTACAATAATCCGAATACGACATCAGCATCGGTCTTTGCATATATGTGAGGGATACTCCACTTATCGCGAATGATGGTAACGCGATGAGCTTGTTGTTTCCATAGAGTTACTTCCTGCGGGATGAAGGGTTGTGCCAGTGCGGCTAATGGAAGTAATAAGAGTAGAATCAATTTGTGCATGAGTAAAGGAGGATTAGGAGTATGCAAAAAATCGAATTTAAATCTGGAATCAAAGACCGATTTATTGGATATCCCTGGAAATTGTTGTGTACGGTATCGAGGCAACTATTTATGTTTTAAAATAAGCAGTGTCTTTCGTTTTTCTTTCCTTCGTGATGTCTTCCTCGGTCTGGCCTTCATTTACTGTCCATTTGCCGTTAATTCTTTCTCTTCCGCAAGGTGATCCAATACTGCTTTTCATGGTATTAAACTTCAAATCAGAGCCACAGCGTTTGCATTCCCCAGCGCTTCATGTCGTGTTCATCGTGGGTGATGAGGACGAGGGTGGTGTCTTTATCTAAATGGAGCTGAAGGTATTGGTTTACTCTTTCTTTTTGGATAGGATCTAAGAAGCGAAAAGGTTCGTCCAGCAAGAGCAACTCTTTCTGAAAAAGGAAGCATTGAATGATCAATACCAATTGCACTTGGCCGGAAGAAAGTAACCGTAGGGACTGATCGATAAAAGAGGTAGCTTCGAAGTGATGGATCAGCTCGGCAAGTTTTGTACGGTCTGCGTTTTTCCTGTTGAGCAAAATATAATCCCGTGCAGGCAGTAGTTTTTCTTTGGGATCAAGGTAGCTCATTTGCTCGGGGCCGAGATACGTGATCCTGTTCTTAATATCCCAGATGGATTCACCAGTGCCTCTGCGTTTGCCAAAAAGATATACCTGCTGACTATAAGCCAGCGGATGATCAGCAAAGATTAAGCTAAACAAGGTAGTCTTGCCCGAGCCATTCTTTCCGGCCAGCGCCCAGCGTTCGCCTTTGTTGATGGTCCAGTTCAGATTTTTGATGATGATGGTTTCTCCATACTGAATAGTCAGCTGCTTCATTTCTACTACGGGAGAAGCGGAACTTGCTGAATCATTTCTTGTTTGTGCGCGAGCAACAGACAATGGATTCGCTATACCTGATTGTGACTGAATTTTAAAATCGTGCAGCACCACCTTTCGATTGATCACCAAAGGAAGTTCAGAATCGTGGTCGGTTAATATAATTTGAACACCCTGTTTGGTTGCGATGTGATCAAGAAAGGCGGCAAGATCTTTACGACTTTGTCGGTCCAATGCTTCGAAGGGATAGTCGAGCAAGAGCACCTTTGGTATCTGTTGCGCCAGGTTCTTCAAAATCATTACACGCTTTTGCTGACCATTGGAAAGGCGTGTAAGTTTTAATTGAAGCAGGTGATCGATCGATAGTGAGGCAGGAAAATCAAAGCTGTGGATCTGCTTCACCATCTCATCACCAAGGAAATCCTTTACGAATGGTACAAATTCATCGCCCAACGAGTAGTACCGTTGCTGGTAAAACAAATCGTGCTGATGAATCTGAGTCAGTGCTGCATCGGCAGGGATGTAATGAATGGCCTGCTTGCGCTGCTGATAGCGCTCTTCCCAGGTTGTTCCGGTAATGAAATCGTAATGAACTTCTCCCTGTGCAACGGGAGTTACTCCTGCCAGCACTTCCAGCAGAATGGTTTTACCGCTTCCGTTAGCTCCGCTGATGAGTATATTTTCTCCCTGATTTATTTTCCAGCTGAAATCGTGAAATAGTTTTTGTCCTGATTTATTAATGGAGATGTGATGAAGCTCGATCATGAAAACATTTTCACCGCAAGGTATGATGTTTGAACCACGAAGACACCAAAATCACGAAGAGGCACGAAGTATTAATGCCTTCGTGGTTCATTCAAACTTTGCCCGGATCGAAATTGGCGTAGCCTTCTTCTGCTCTTTTAGGTCCCCGCTGCACATAGATGTTTCTGTCCTGCGGTGCCCATGTTCCCAGCCCGTCTACATACCGGTTGAACATACAGAAGGCTGCAGCAATCAATACGGTATCATGAATTTCCATGTCGGTTGCGCCAAGCGATTTTGCTTTTTCGATCTGTGATGGGGTAACGTTCTTCCCTCCTTTTTGTACGCTGCCCGCAATGGCAAGCAATGCTTTCAGCTTGTCGGAGATAGAAGTGGATTCATAGTCTTTCTTTACCTGGTCGATGAAAGCCATATCGCATTGCAAATAATGCTGTGCTATGCCTCCGTGTGCATTCTGGCAAAAGAAACAATCGTTGAGCGATGAGACATACGTGGCTATGAGCTCACGGTCGCCACGGCTCAATGAATTTTCATCGCGTAGCAGCGCCTCCGCTAATGCATTAAGCGGCTTGGATGTTTCCGGACGGAAGGCCATTGGTCCGCGTATGCCGGGTAAGCCTTCGGGTAATTGGATGTGTGCCATTATTGATTTGTTTAACCTAATTTCTTTTCTGCCAGCTGCGTGCCTTGTATACGAGCTTTTATTTTGGCGAAGGCGGTTTCGCGCGCAGTGGAAACATCGTCTGCGAAAGGGGAGAACCCGCAATCGTCAGTAGTGCCGAGCCGGTTAATGGGGATGACGGCGGCAGCTTCCAGTATCAGGTCTCTGATCTCTTCGGGGCTTTCCACTTTTGAGTTCAATACGTTGGTTACTCCAATGAAAATTTTCTGATCGGGTTTGGAGAATTCTTTAATCGCTTTCAATGCCGTGCTCTTATCTTTTTCAGCGGCATACTCGAGATAGAAGTTTCCGGCATGAAGCTGAAACAGGTAAGGAAGTAAATCGGTGTAGCTGATGTCGGCACTATGTGTAGAATCATGATCTCCACCGGGGCAGGTGTGTACCCCTATTTTTTTACGCTCGGCTTCTGTGAAGCGATCAAGCACCTGGTTGTTTAAATCAATAAAGCTTTTCAGTAGTTGCTTTGACGGATCCAGTTTGATAGCAAGTCGCGCCTCGGTAAAATCAATCTGAACATTGTAAGCACCTGCCTGAAGGCATTTTCGGATATCCGCTTCCGATTCGTTGATCAGGTCTTTTATGAACTGCTCACGCGGATAACCGGCAATGGCTTCCTGGGGATAAAGCAAACTGATGGCAGATGTAGCAATCACCGCCTGCTTCACAGGAAGGTGTGTGAAGGACTTTGCTTTTTCCAAATAGCTGCTGGCGTATGCCTGATAACGGAATGGTCCACCGGTCAATTTTGGTAATTGTCGCGTATGTCCATCTGCAAAAGGAATCACTACACCTTCTGCAGCCAGTTGCTTCATTCCCGCAATAGGATAAGTAACAAAGCTTGGCTTGGACTGCTCTCCATCCGTAATGACGGGAGATCCGGTGGATTCGAATTGCGCAATGGTTTCCTTTAATGCCTGGTCGGTGCGTGCGGACAATTCTTTTTCAGGAATTTTTCCCTGAGCAAAAGCATTCATGGCATCGATCAGGTAGGCTGGTCTTGGAATACTGCCAATAGGTTCTGTTGTAATCTTCATAAGTAATTAGTTTGATTTTTTTAAAGGACTCGTTGCTACATTCATTGCAATGGGTAAGCAAAGCTGATCAGGTAAAATCCAGTTGAGTGCTTTTAATTTGACCTGTTCAATGGCGTTATTTCCTTCCGTGATGTGGATAAACTGATCGGGCTTTACGTTTTTGAATCGCTGCACGGTTTTACTTCCATGCCAGGAGATTTCTATCTCGTCTATACTTTGTGCCTGGCCAATTCCTATTTCTCTTCGCAAAGGTGAAGCACCAAAGCTTCCACCTGAATTAACATCGCGGTACACACTTCGCGACACCCCGTTTTCTGTAAAAGAAACTTTTATTTTAGTGCCGATGGCAGCGCGGTTGGCTTTTGTTCCTTCCAGTTGAATAGTGATCCAATGGTTATTGTTCTGACCGGGATTGAGAAACAAGGAGTTCTGGTAAGCATCTCCTTTATAAGCGCCTCCCATCTCAATGTAGATATCCTGATCTCCGTCATTGTCCAGATCTGCGAATGACACCCCGTGTCCTTTTTGTAAATGACCCACCCGTGCCGAAGAGGTTACGTCTGCAAATTTTTTGCCCTCCATGCTTTTGAACATTTTGTTGGGCACGAGTGATTGATACAAAGGATTACCCGACCCCAAATACATATCAAGCCATCCGTCATTATCAATATCACCAAAGTTGGCGCCCATGGCAAACACTACTTTGTTTAACCCCACTTCATCGGCTACGTTGGTAAAAGTACCATCGTGGTTGTTGTGGTATAAGAGTGTCTTTTCGTGATTGCCTTCTACCACACCCAGTTTTTCAGCAGCGGTATAAAATGCCAGTGACTTCTTAAAAGTGTAGTCGCAGGCGAAGAGGTCGAGCCATCCGTCATTATCATAATCCCAGAACCAGGTAGGAAAACTATTCCCAAAAGTATTGTCAATGCCAGCCTGATGAGTGACATTTTCAAAGCTGATTTCATCTTTGACTATCCCTTTGTTTTTTAACAGCACTCTTTTTCCATTCATGGTAGACAGGAAAACATCCTTCCATCCATCGTTGTCATAGTCACCGGAAGTAACACCTTTTACGAACAGTCGAAAATCACTCTGAGCGAGATGACCGATTTCGCGGAAGGTTCCGTTTTTGTTATTGATATATAACTCACATGGATGCGGTTTGTCTTCTATCATGAAACCATTTTCGTTTCCGATAAAAACATCCAGCCATCCATCGTTGTTGAAATCGTTCCAGGTTGCTGTTTGCGTAGGGTGAAAAGAGAGCAGGCCGCTGATAGTGGTGACATCAGTAAAAGTGCCATCGCCATTGTTCTTCAGTAAAGAGTTAGGTTCTTCCCCATAGCTTCCTTTCCATGCTCCGCGCAATACAAAAATATCTTTGTATCCATCGTTGTTATAATCGGTCTGCATGATGTTGAGACCTCCGGTAAGCTGGCTCAGGCCGGATTGAACGGAAAGATCAGCATAAGTGCCATTCGCATTATTTTTAAAGTAGTGCATGGATTCGCTCAGATCCATACTCGATGTAACCACATCCAGATATCCATCATTGTCAAAATCTTCGATGATACTTCCTCCCGCCATATTTTTCACATCCAGTTTTAAGCCGGAAGCCACATCCCGGAAAGGAATTACTTTAGCGGTGGTGTCTCCCTCCATTCCGGGTATCAATAGCTCCGCGGGTACTTTTGCAGGATATTCTCCCAACGTCATATAAGCGAGGTTAAGCAACCATTTCGATTCCATATCATTTGGATTCTCTTTAAGAAGTGCAAGGTAAATTTCAATGGCGCGTGAAGAACCGTTAGCATCCTGGTGGATACCTAATCCGCGCACCGGCATCAAACAGGATTCGGCCGCATGGTTGGAAATGCAATTGGAACGTTCGCCTTCTCTTAAATGGGCAACAGCCAGGTCTCTTAAAATCATTTGCATTTGTGCCGGATTAGAACTCTTTGCTAATGATTGCAGAATCGCTACGGCTTTTTCCTCCTCACCCATTTCCAGCAGGATGTTTGCTTTCAGGTATGAGCAATAAGCAATTTGCCCTGGCGTGCTGTGTGGCAGGCTCAGCAATGAATCCATGTAGGGCATTTTGCCTTCCGGACTAAAACTGTTGCGAGGCACGGTTGTGTTTTTCCTTATCTTTTGCAACAAAGCAAGCATCTCTTCGTGGCAGGAAGGTTCGTGGCTACACGTAGTGAATAAGCATACGATCAAAGACAAGACGAATAATTGGGATATTATTTTCATTCAGGTATTGGGGTTAGAGCTTTACAATGGTGAAGAGGGCTTAGGCAGAACATAACCGAGTGTTGACATGCGTTTGCCCATTTCTTCATAGGCTCTCGGATCATCAGGAGTGAGGCTGGCCAGTCCATCGACATAGCGATTGAACATGGAGAAGGTAGCGGCAATCAAAACGGTATCGTGAATATCGCGATCATTGGCCCCCTGTCTGCGTGCTTCTTCCACATCTTCAGGCATCACCTTCTTTCCGCTTTGCTGTACTTTACCGGCAATGTGAAGCAATGCTTTCAGCTTCGGTGTGATTGGTGCGGCATTAACATCGTCAATCACCTGATCGACAATACTGCGTTCGCTGCCAAACAACTCGCGTGCCGCAGCGGCATGACTGCTCATACAAAATTTGCACTCATTCCGGGAAGAGACATGCGTGGCGATCAGTTCTCTTTCTGCAGGTGTAAGGGGTGACTCATTGCGCAGGAGCACTTGTGCCAGCTCGTATAATGGTTTTCCTGTTTCTGGCCGGAACATCACCAGGCTTCGAATACCGGGAACACCTTCCGTAACTTTAATGTGTGCCATGATTACTTTGATTTTTCTTTAGTGAAATAAATAGCGAGGAGGCCGATGAAGAAGATGCCGGAGAAAGTAAGCAATGAGTTTCCGTAGCCACCCAGTGTTGTTACTAATGCACCGATAAAGAAAACCGCGGCCGCAGTGAACAACCTTCCGATGTTAAAACAAAAGCCGGTAGCTGTAGCACGTATGGAAACAGGAAACAGGAGTGGTATATAAACCGACAACAATCCCTGACTGAATCCGAAGAACAACGCAAGCAGCGCGATCTCCGCATAGACTATTTTGGAGAAAGAGGTATTGAGTCCGAATAAAAGAAAGGATAAAAAGAGACATGCCGAGAAGCACATCATCATTGCCTTGCGTACACCCAATCCATTAGAGATCCATCCGGAAAAAAATCCACCGGTTAATCCGCCTGCACCCATCAGCATCATGCTCAATCCTCTTTCGGTTTGTCCATCGGAAGTAGTAAGCAGGCTTTGTACCCATGTAGGCAACCAGGAAAAGATCGCCCACAGTCCAATGAGCATGGAGCCGAAGATGACAGCTCCTTTCCATAAGTTGTTCCTGTATTCGGGAGCGAATAATGATTTACCGTAAACGGAATTAGCAGATTTTGCTGTTTTCCATTTCTCCGATTCTCTCAATACCCAAACGGAAATGATCGCGATAGCAATAGGAACGATACCAATTAAGAACCCCTGGCGCCAGGTAGGCACGATATAATTAACTAAGCCTGCGGAGAAAATGCCCACCGGAAAACCGATAGATAAAATACCCACAAACACTGCGCGCGATTTTTCGGGAAAGATTTCGGAGAGAAGTATGGGTGCGATGACTAATACGCCTCCTACACCAAAGCCGGAAAGAAAGCGTGAGGCCACAACTAACTCCCAGGAAGAAGCAAAGCCAGTAAGTACAGTGAACAAACCGTATGATCCGATGGCTAATAGCAACGCTTTGGAGCGACCAATGCGATCGCTGATTACCCCCCAGATGAATCCACCGATGGCCCATCCTAAAATGTAAAGGGAATTGATGTATGCGCTCACATTACTCAGCTCGTTGCTTACATCGCCCAGTAAATCCTTGACTACCACCGGCAGGTACACCGACATTAATGTAGATACGGTGCCTGCCAGCACATCGGCCAGAAAGCAAAGTGCGAACGCAACCCAGAGATGGATGCTGATCTTTTCTGTATTCACCGAAACGGTGGAGGTTAAGCCAATGTTATTGCTCATCATCGTAACAGCTCGTCAAAAGTGATACTTACATAATAGATAGCGCCAATGGCAGGCGAGCCATAGGCCTGATATACCTGGTTATTGAGCAGGTTATTTGCGCCCAGCTTTACTACCGATTTTATGTTGGTGATTTTGTAGCTCACTTGTGCATCCACAATCGAGTACGCATCAATGCGGCCTGGTCTCAGCTGGTTGAATGTACTGGTCCAGTCGAAGGCATCCTGCCAACGCCAGGCAATATTGAAACCGATGTTCTTTGTTACAGCACTGTTGCCGAAGGTGGCGGTCGTTCTGTATTTCGGTGTGTTGAATGCGGGGATATCATTAATGTTCGCATTCTTTAGATCGAAGGAAGCCCACGTGGCGTTTGCTCCTAACGTATAATTGCGTGGAAGAAGAAAAGTAAGCCCTGCGGTTGCGCCTTGCGAGGTAACACGATCGCTTGCATTGGTATAAAGCTGAAACAGATGACTATTGCCACTCAGCAAATCGGATGCGGCCTGTGGATTGATCTTGCCATCACTTCCCAGCACAGGGCTGTTCGGCTGCATCACTACCTGGTTCAGAAGAAAATCATTATAGCTGCTGAAATAATAATTTACATCAATCACTATTTTGTTATTAATCAATCCTTTGTAGCCTACTTCAAAACTTTGAATGCGTTCGGGTCTGATGTAGGCGACATTTGATTTTACCAACAGATCTTTTGCAGCATTCACTGCCTGTGCAGGAGTGGCGCCACTTTGCATGGCTCCCTGAACGGCTCCGAAGAAAGGCCCAAGGGAAGTAGAAGTGAACGAGTTTTCATATACGTTCATTCCTTGGCTGTTGTCAGGTACACCACCTAAGATGGTGATCGGTCCTGCATTTAATTTGATGTATTGATCTCCGGGTGTTGGATTGCGAAACCCGGTTTGAAAGGAAGTGCGGAAGTGATGATTTTGAGTAACGGAATATACTGCAGATGCTCTTGGCGTGAAGCGGCCGTCAAAGTTTTGGTTCTTATCATAACGAATGGAAGCAGTTAGTTTTAATTTCTCAGCAAGCAGTCTTTTGGATGCCTGCACAAATGCTCCGCCTTCCTTGATCGTGATCTTGTTATTCAAATCATCGAACAGTGTGCCATTGGTAAACATGTCGTACAAACGGAAGTTACCACCGGCCAAAAGGTCAAACACTTTAATCTTGTTGCTGAAATCGTACTGGCCTTCGGCATGGTACAATTTGCTTTGGCTGAGAATACCGGCTCCGCTTAAGCCTTGTGTGGCGATGAGTCTTTCCTTTTGAGTATTGAAGTCAGCGGAACCAGGTAGAAATCTTCCCTGATCGGCAAAAGCGCGGGCTGCTGCATGATTGGCGGCAGTTACACCAGCTTGATTTCCATTGTATGCCTCTTCATAGCGGGTATACCACATGTTATCTGCCTGATCAGCGCTCACAATATTCCCTCCCAAATCGCGCACCCATGTTTTGTTGATCAGCTGACCCAATCCTTTTCCGTTGTATGAATTGTTGGAGTCTTCGATGGTCGCATAGGCACGTACGAAATAGTTGCTTCCTCTCATCTCCACCCGATGTTGCTGTAAATTAAAATCATTCAGCATAAAGCGATTGCTTCCCGTATAGGCCGCTCTTCCCTGGTTGTAATTGTATTGATAGATCAGTTCGATATTATCGGCAACACGATAATGAGCTGCTCCATTCAGTTTAAGGCTGTACGAATTATAGTTCATGAGATCACGTTCTTCGTAACCGGTGCGCGATACACGACCGATATTGCCGGATAATGTCCGTGCTTCATCGTCACCATAAATGTTCAGTGCATTGCGGGCAGGATTGCTATCTCCGCGTTGTTCAACGGGCGTGTTGGGGTCAACATCGGTATAGTTGGTGGCGTACCAGTCCACGCCAGTGAAATACGAAGCGTTTACTTTGAAGGCGAACTTGTTGTTGAAAGCTTTGGCGTAGCGAATGGCGTAATCATATAACCCTTTCGGATCGGCATATTTTTCATTAATGTGATTTACCCCAGCTTTTACCTGGGCGCTTAATCCCTGGTAAAGAAAAGGATCTTTGGTGCGCAACATCAGTACACCATTGAATGCCACAGGTCCGTATAATGCTGAAGCAGCACCGGGTATAAGCTCGGCACTTTCCATATCCAGGTCAGAGGAGCCAAAGAGATTTCCCACCGCGAAGTTTAATCCCGGAGTTTGGTTGTCCACCCCATCTACCAATTGAAGAAAACGTGAGTTGCCTGTGCTGTTGAATCCTCTGGTGTTGATTTGTTTGAACGTTAGTCCACTGGTGACCATTTCCACTGACTTCAGATTTTGCAAACCATCATAAAAATTGACCGAGGGTGTTTCGCGAATCGATCGGGTATCCATCTTTTCGATGCTTACCGGTGATTGCAAAATGTTTTCTTCAACACGTGATGCCGAGAAGACCATCTCGTTCAGAATTTCCGCGCTAGGTGCGAGGCTGACGGAAACCAATTGGTTTGCATCAGTGATTTCGATTTCCTGCTTTTGATAACCCAAAAGTGAAACAGAAAGTGTGAAGGGCGGCTTGAGAGATGTGGTGAAAGAAAAATTTCCTTTCAAGTCGCTGGTTGTTCCGGTAAGCTTTCCTTTGATAACAATATTCGCTCCGGCAACAAGGGCGCTGGTTTCCGTATCTGTGAGTGTGCCGGATATTTTAGTTTCCTGCGCCAAAGCGGAAAAACAAATGAGCAAGACCAGATAAAATAGCAGTAAAGGTTTCTTCATATAGAGAGGGTGTGTGTGGAGGATAATTATTTTTTCAGATGATCATAGCCATTGGGAAGACGTGTGTACCCGTGATTGACAATACGGTCGGCTAAGCCTTTATAGAAATCAGGGTTGGCAGGCGTGAATGTGGCTAGCCCATCTACATAGCGATTGTAAAGACAAAACAGGGCAGCAATCAAAACAGTGTCATGTATCTCTACATCGGTGGCGCCCGCTTTCTTTGCACGCGCTATGGTTTCGGTAGTCACTGCCTTTCCGCTTTGCTGCACTTGCTTTGCGATGGTGAGCAACGCTTTCATCTTCTCACTTACTGGTGCCGTCTCTATGTTTTCTTTCACACAAGTGGCGGTGTTGCTCTCTCCATAAAGCAGATCGGTAGCGGCAGTGTGCGCTGAAGTGCAAAACGTGCATTCGTTGTTGTGCGATACGATGGTGGCAATCAATTCGCGTTCGCCTTCGGTCAGGCTATTTGGACCACGAAGTATAAACTGCGTGAGATCGCGGATAGGTTGGGCGGTGTCTTTGCGGTATTCAAGCAAACCTGTGATACCCGGAAGGTGTTCTTCTACTTTTATATAAGCCATATATCAAATTGTTAAGCGATGGAAGATTGAAACGGAGCCGGCTGCTAAACCCGGCAAGCCAGCCCGTTTCGCTCATCTAAAATTTTACAGCGCTTCGCAGCGATCTGTTCAACCAATAAATCAGATAGTGTAATGAGAGAAATGCAGTTAACGCGGAAGCACTACATTCAAGAGACAAGATGGAGCCTGAATTGATTTTTTGAATACACAGAGAGATTACCTTCGGTAAGCCGCTACTGCGATCAAGTTAAAATGCATTTCTTAGAATCAGCAGATTGCTTTGGGAGGCGGTGACGCAATCTTTTCGAAAAGGCAACCAACAGCATAGTGTGGTTGCGGAAATGTTTCTTCCAACGACCAGCCCGTGCTGACCGATCTTAATTGAATATGTGTGGCGATGTATTCTTTTGCAAAGGTCTTCATCAGCTGGCTGGCCTTTTTTGCGAGAGGCGAATCGGTGCTGGCATGAACAAACTCGGTTAATGATTCTAGAAGGCTGGTGGCTTTATGATCTTTGATGTACACCACAATGAGGGTGTCGCGTTCCACTTTTTGTTTGACAAGTTTGTACGATTGCCCGTCTTTCTCAAAATTTCCGTCTACCCGCTGAAAGGATTCCCAATCGGTCTGGTAAGGCAATGTAAATGGAATTTTTACCGTAGCAGTTTCACTTTCATTATATGCTTCGTTGTCCAGCCGCTGCTTCAGGGCGTTGTCTGCCGTGAGCTGCAGACCGAAATACACGCCATAGTAGCCTATCAGATTGAACAGGAACAGGGTGAGAAATAAGATAGCGATGGTTTTTTTCACAACGTGCTGTCATACATAGTTATGAAATTGGTTTTTAATATCCAACAAACGATTACTAAACCGTATGGATTATAAGCTGACCGGATAAAAACCTTGGAGCATTGAACACTAAAAAATTATGAATTGATATGGCCTTGAGACTTTCTTCAATTGTAAATGAACTTCCCTGCAAAGCTGCTGATCGTCAACTGTTTTTTACCCGACTTCTCTACACGGCCTACCACCTGTGCATTTACCCCAAAACTTTCTGAGATAGCAATGACCTGCTGCGCATACTGCTCTGGCAGATATACCTCCATACGGTGCCCCATGTTAAATACCTTGTACATCTCCTTCCAGTCGGTACCGCTGCATTCGTGAATGAGCCTGAAGAGCGGAGGTACATCAAACAAATTGTCTTTGATGATGTGAAGATCATCAATAAAGTGAAGCACTTTGGTTTGCGCACCACCGCTGCAATGCACCAGGCCGTTGATGTGAGTGCGTAACTCTTTTAGCAAAGCAATGATAATCGGAGCATACGTACGCGTGGGAGATAGCACCAGCTTGCCTGCATTCAAGGGAGCACCAGCCACTTCATCGGTCACCTTATATTTTCCGGAATAGACCAGATCGATGGGCACGCTTTTGTCAAACGTCTCCGGATATTTGGTAGCGTATTCTTTCGCAAATACATCGTGGCGCGCAGAGGTCAATCCGTTGCTGCCCATGCCGCCATTGTATTCCTGTTCGTAGCTGGCCTGTCCATAGGAAGCTAAGCCAACAATCACATCTCCCGTTTTGATATTACTGTTATCAATCACATCGCTGCGCTTCAGCCTTGCATTAACCGTGCTGTCGACAATGATGGTGCGAACAAGATCACCCACATCGGCTGTTTCTCCTCCTGTGCTATAGATTTCCATTCCATGCTGACGAAGCATCGCGAGTACTTCTTCAGTACCATTAATAATAGCAGAGATCACTTCGCCCGGAATCAGGTTTTTATTCCGGCCAATGGTGGAGGAAAGAAGGATCGGGCCGGTTGCGCCTACGCAAAGAAGATCATCTACATTCATGATGATGGCATCCTGTGCGATACCTTTCCATACAGAAGCATCGCCTGTTTCTTTCCAGTAGATATAGGCCAGTGAGGATTTGGTGCCCGCACCATCGGCATGCATTACTGTGCAATAGTCGGGATCGCCCGAGAGCAAATCCGGAACAATCTTGCAGAATGCTTTGGGATATAAACCTTTATCCAGGTTTTGAATGGCCTGGTGTACATCTTCTTTGCTGGCGGAAACCCCGCGCTGGTTATAGCGGTCGGACACGTTACTTGAATTTTCTAAGGTGCGAATGTCCGAATTTTTTATTTCCCGTTACACCAGTTCGAATCAATTCAGCTTTACTTTGGTCCACGCACGGGTGGGAGTCATCATGGGAGAACTGCTGTAGCCACCACCAGATCTTCTCATGCCTCCGCCACCCATACCTCCACCATATCCGCCACCTCCGTAGCCACCACCATATCCGCCCATGCCTCCTCCTCCAAATCCACCACCGGGCATACCACCTCCGGCTGAGTTACTTGCATTTTTGTCTTTGGGCATCACATACTTGCCGGTTTCGAAGCCGACACCCAATGTAGGTATCTGTGCTTTGGAAAGCCGAAACGCTTTAAACGGAATGGCTGCCTCATACACATAGGCTTCCGATGAATCCATATCGATAATTACCCTTATTCCGTTGGTGATACCAGTGCGTGAAGTGGTAAGGGGTTTGTCCGCCAGGCCGATGAGCTCGAGTACTTCCACATCGGAGATCATTTTTCTCTTCAGCTCCTTTCGAAGTTCTTCTCTTTTGGGAGCGCTGCGTTCTTTCTCTAACTCGCCCGATTTTTGCAATGCCTCCATGCGTTCCTTGGCTTCTACCCCGGTAGGAAAGCGCATGCCTAATTTTGTTTTCTTTTTTCCGTTGGGATCGAGCCATACAGTAAATCCGAAGGAAGCTATCTTGCGCTGCGCCTGCTCATCACTTGTTTTGAGACGGATATAGATGTTATTATCGTCAAAACAGACGTTGTATTTAAATTTGTGATCGTCATCTTCCTGCCAGGTGTTGCTCCAGTCTTCCACATTGCCATCAATAACGGGTGGTGTAGTCACTTGGCAGCTTTCTTCCTGCGCAAAGGCTGCGATGGAAAATAAACTGACCGTACATACAAAAAGACATCTCATCATAACTTGATTTTTAGAAACAGTGCTTTTAGGAAATAATATAGTGAGGGGTAGGCAAAAGTAATAAAACTTACGAAAGTCGTAACCGCTTCATCATCTCCCAGGCGACAATACCCACGCATACGGAGATATTCAGCGAATGCTTGGTGCCGGTTTGAGGAATCTCCACCGCTACATGGCCGTATTCGATTACTTCATCGCTTACTCCGTTTACTTCATTGCCAAAAACGAGGCAATATTTTTCATCGGGTTGGATTTCTAACTTCTGCAGCGGTACGCTTTCCGTAGTTTGCTCTATAATAACGATGCGATAGCCTTCATCGCGTAACGACTTGGCTGCCTGGGCTGCGCTTTCCACATAGTGCCATTCCACCGAAGACGTAGCTCCTAATGCCGACTTTTCAATCTCGCGGTGTGGGGGGGTGCCTGTAATACCGGTGAGGTAGATTTTTTCGATACGAAAAGCATCGGCTGTGCGAAAAGCAGAGCCTACATTATGAAGACTGCGGATATTGTCGAGTAAAATGCATACCGGTATTTTTTCCGCTTCCTTAAATTCGTCTACAGAGATGCGGCCCAGTTCTTCGAGTTTCAGTTTCTTCATGGGTGCGAAGTTACATTTAACCGCAGAGACACAAAGCGCGCAAAGTTTCTTCCATCTTTATCGTCAAGACAAAAATTAAACTTTGCGAACCTCTGCTCCTCTGCGGTTAAAAATAAAAACTTAACTCCCTTTCAGCTTCAGCAATTGCTTCTTCACATTTTCATTTTCGGGATCTATCTTTTGCGCGCCTTCATAAGCCTGAATGGCTTTTTCTTTTTCCCCTGCTGCAGCGTATGCTTCCCCCAGACTATCAAGGCAATTAGCCGATTGAGGGAACAGGCTTACATTAATACGAAACACCGTGATGGATTCCTTCACCTGGCCCCGCATGAGCAATACATAACCGCAGGAATTCAATTCGGACTCATAGCCTACTTTAGGTTTCAGCTGACCGGCCAGTCCTCTAACGTTAACATTCGGATCGGTTAGTACCCCTTGCCTGAGCCAGCCGGTAATTAATGGATAAGTGAAATAGTTAGAGGTATAAGTTTGTGCAGAAAGAATGGTTAACAAGTCTTGCTCTAATGATAAAGATGCATACTCTACAATGCGGCCAATCTCTTGTCCTTTTTCATAAACAATAAAAGTGGGTACGCGATAAACTTCCAGGTCTTTCTCTTCGTGTCCGGGTGCCTGTTTATAAACCTGTAATGAATCGTTTACTCCAATCAACTGAAGATTTTCGGAAGGGAAAGCAGTAGCATTTAAAAGTTTAGTGAAACGGGGCAACTCACGCTTGCTGTCTCCACACCAGGAGCCGAACACAGCTTTGATGGTATATTTTTTAAGATTGATTTTCTTCAGGCGCCCGGTTATCTCCTTGTTGGGCTCGTACGAAGCATAGCTGGCTGCGTACCAGGTTGCGTAAGGTTCTTTTTCCAGATCATGAACGGAACAGGTGCCGAGCAACTTGGGTGTTTTTTGTGCAGATGCAAAGAAGCCGATACAAAGAGCAGTGAGTAGAAGTGTGGTTTTGTACATACGATTTAGTTTATTTCAAATTTATCTTCAGCATTGTTTTGATACTGTTAATGATTTCCCAAGGATTTCATAATAAATGTTAATGGAGAAGTCCGTGCTTTGCTAATTGATATTGGGCTAAAGCCTAAGAAAATATCAGTTTAGTTTGAAGTAAAGTGTTTAGCCCAAAGTTTTTGCCACCCGATAACTATTAAATCATACGAGAGACAGACAGGTTTCTGCTTTGCAAAAGTCATCATTGAGATTTAGCTCGTTTTTTTCAGCAAACCGGACTCTTTGTACACATTAGCCTCAAATCAGATGCTGCATTCTGATCTTTGAATTTTATATTTGCCGGCTATGGCAGGACCGAGCGCAATGGAGACCCCTTTAATGAAACAATACAGCGTCATCAAGGCGAAGTATCCGGGGGCATTATTACTTTTTCGCGTAGGCGATTTCTACGAAACGTTTGGTGAAGATGCCATCAAGGCAAGCAAGGTGCTCGATATTACGCTCACCAAGCGTGGCAATGGTTCGGCTTCTGAGATTGAGCTGGCCGGTTTTCCTCATCATTCGCTCGACACATATCTGCCTAAACTGGTAAGAGCTGGTCACCGCGTTGCCATCTGCGATCAGCTGGAAGATCCACGTTCGGTAAAAGGAATTGTAAAGCGTGGTGTTACCGAATTAGTTACGCCCGGAGTGTCCTTCAACGACAATGTGCTGGAGCGAAAACAAAACAATTTTCTTTGTTCTGTCTTTGCAGGAAAAAACGCATATGGTGTTTCCTTTCTCGACATCAGTACCGGTGAATATTACTGTGCCCAGGGAACGACAAGTTATATTTTCAAATTGATTCAAAGCCTGCGGCCGGCCGAGGTGATCTATTGTAAATCACATCGGGAGAAATTTGACAGTCAGTTAGGAGAAGACTATGCCACCTTCGCGCTGGACGACTGGGTATATGCTTTTGATTTTGCGCACGATAAACTTATACAGCAATTCAAAACGGCTACGCTCAAAGGGTTTGGTGTAGATGGATTGACGGAAGCCATTATTGCAGCCGGTGCTATTCTTCATTACCTCGAAGCAACCGAGCATAAAGACACCCATCATATTGCTTCGCTTTCGCGGATCGATGAGGAACATTATGTGTGGCTGGATAAATTTACCATCCGCAATCTTGAGTTGGTAAGTTCGCAGCATGAAGGCGGAGTACCATTATTGCAAATACTGGATCAGACAGTAACGCCCATGGGCTCACGCCAGCTGCGCAGATGGATGGTGCTTCCATTAAAGGAAAAGATCGCGATTGAAGAACGACTTAAGATTGTCGATCATTTTTATCAGCAGCAGGAGCTCACTTCAAAAATCATCGATCATCTCCGCCACATTGCAGACCTCGAGCGATTGATTTCGAAGGTAGCTGTGGGAAGAATTAATCCCCGCGAGCTGATCCAACTCAAAAAGTCGTTGCAGGCTATCCTGCCGGTTAAAGATGCATTGGCGTTACAGCATTCGGAGGAGTTAAAGAAGGCCAGCGATCAGCTGCATCGGTGTGATTTTCTTTTAGAAAAGATAGAGAAAGAATTGAAAGAAGATGCACCCATGCTTATTCACCAGGGGGGCATCATCAAAGAAGGAGTGAATGCTGAACTCGATGAGCTCCGCGCCATTGCTTTCTCAGGGAAAGACTACTTGCTTCAGATACAGAAAAGGGAAGTAGAACGGACAGGAATTAATTCGCTGAAGATCTCGTACAATAAAGTGTTTGGCTACTACCTCGAAGTGAGCAACGCCAACAAAGACAAAGTGCCTGCCGACTGGATACGCAAGCAAACACTGGTTAATGCCGAGCGCTACATCACCGAAGAGCTGAAAGTGTATGAAGAAAAAATTCTTCATGCCGAAGAGAAATTGCAGGTGATTGAACAAAAGCTTTTCCAGGAGCTCATTCTCCATGCAGCCGATTTTATTGCACAGATACAGCAGAATGCAAAAGTGATTGCCATGCTGGATGGATTACTTTCCTTTGCGGTAGTCGCGCGGGCCAATAAATATGTAAAGCCGGTGATCAACGAAACTACGATCATCGATATCAAATCAGGTCGCCATCCGGTAATTGAAAAACAACTGCCGCAGGGAGAAACCTATGTGCCCAATGATATTTATCTCGATAATGAGAAGCAACAGATACTGGTCATTACCGGGCCCAACATGGCGGGTAAGTCTGCCTTGTTGCGACAAACTGCACTCATTGTTTTGCTGGCGCAGATAGGAAGTTTTGTTCCTGCCGAAGCAGCGACATTGGGTATTGTAGACAAAGTGTTCACCCGCGTAGGTGCGTCCGACAATCTCTCGCGTGGCGAATCCACTTTCATGGTAGAGATGACGGAGACGGCCAGTATTCTGAATAACCTGAGCGATCGTAGTTTGATACTGATGGATGAGATCGGGCGCGGCACAAGTACTTATGACGGGGTATCCATTGCGTGGGCGATTGTAGAGTATCTGCATAACCATAAAGACTTCAAGGCAAAAACACTTTTCGCCACACACTATCACGAACTGAATCAGCTAACGGAAGATTTAGTACGGGTGAAGAATTTTAATGTGAGCGTGAAAGAGATCGGTGATAAGATCATCTTCATGCGCAAGCTCAAAGAGGGCGGCAGTGAGCACAGTTTTGGTATCCATGTAGCGCAGCTGGCGGGTATGCCCAATAAGGTAGTGCTTCGCGCTAATGAAATCCTTCACTTCCTGGAAAAGGACAAGCACAAAAATGAATCAAAGAAAAAGTTTGATGAATTGCCCAAGCCTACTCCACAGATGAGCTTATTTGAAGCGGATCCGAAGATGAAGGAAGTGCAGGAGATTTTAAGTAAAGTAGATATCAACACCATCAGCCCAGTGGAGGCCTTGCTGAAGTTGAACGAAGTGTTGACGAAGTTGAAATAATTTTTTCAAATAAATAACAATCAAAAACTTGTAACTCGTAACGTTACGGGTTACATTTGCTTTATAACAACCACTACGTTATGGAAACCAGTCGAATTCAATTTTTTTGGCAAAAAATCATTTATGATAAAAACCATTACAGGAAAAGGGCTTAGGTCTTTTTACGAAAAGGGGGATGTTAAAAAAATAAATGCAGCACATCAGGAACGAATTAGGTCAATAATGGCGAGACTGAACTCAGCTAAAGATCTTAAGGATATGAATTATCCTGGTTCTAATCTGCATCCCTTAAAAAAACCTCCTTATCGAGGCTTTTATTCAGTTAATGTAAGCGGCAATTATCGGATTATTTTTCGGTTCGAAAATGGTGATGCTTACGATGTTGATTATTTAGATACACATTGAATGTTACAGTATAATCCTCCTCATCCAGGAGAAATATTAAAGTCAGATTATCTTCAGCCTCTGGAGCTTACCATTACAGATGTTGCTGATGGAATAGGTATTGCCCGCAAGAACCTTTCAGCCATCATAAATGGTAAGACTGGTATAAGTCCTGAAATGGCAATGCGCTTATCCGAAGCGTTTGATACCACTCCGGATTTATGGTTAAATCTTCAGGCTAATTATGATTTATGGTTGATAAGAAAATCGGGAACACAGAGAAAAGTAAAAAGATTTTTTGATTCCAATAGAAAGAATCAGAAGGAGATGGCTGTCTGATTCTTGGTAGACCTAAATCACATAAAGCACCAACCCCTTCAAATACTCTCCCTCTCTATGATAAATGGAAACGGGATGATCAGCAGGTTGACCGATATGTTGCAATACTTTAATCTCGCGGCCTGCCTGGATGGCTGAAGATACTACCGTATCATAAAACAATTGCCTGTCGACAACTTGTGAGCAGGAGAAAGTGAAGATAATTCCATTGGGTTTGATTACGCGCATGGCTTCCGCGTTGAGACGCTGATATCCTTTCATCGCCTGGTGGCGTGAGTCTTTGTGTTTGGCAAAGGCAGGGGGATCGAGAATAATAAGGTCGTATTGATCCTGCTTGTCTTTTAAGAAATCAAACGTATCTTCTGCATAGCAGGTGTGATGAGAGGCATCGTAGCCATTGAGCTCAATGTTCTTTCGTGTAAGCGCAATTGCCTTTTCGGAAGAGTCGACCGAGTGAACTAATTCAGCACCGGAATTCAATGCATAAACAGAGAACCCTCCTGTATAACAAAAGGTGTTCAGCACTTTCTTGCCCTCCGACATCTCTCCCAAAAGCTTTCTGTTCTCCCGCTGATCTAAAAAGAAACCCGTCTTCTGCCCTTCTTCCCAGTCAACGAGAAATTTATTTCCGTGCTCAGTCACTACATGTGGCACGGCACCCATCCCCAGCAGGTAGCCATTCTCGGTTTTTTCCTGTAGCGTACTTTGGCTTTTATAATACACGGAATGAATATCGTTTTGCAAGACCTTCTGTATGGCTTCGGCAATCAGCTGCCTGTCGTGATGCATACCGGCAGAGTGTGCCTGCATCACCGCGGTGCCAAAATATATATCGATGATCAGTCCGGGCAGGCCATCACCTTCGCCATGCACCAGGCGATAACAGTTGGTTGTTTCACTGATTACTTTGGTCAACACACGTTGTTGATAGGAGCGCGTGATCTTCTCAGCATAAATTTCTTTGGAAGGCGGTGTTTCCACAAAAGATAAAAGGCGCACAGTAATAGTGCCTTTCTGATAATGACCAAAGCCCAGTGTTTTATTGCGACTGTCTTTCACTTCTACCCAGTCGCCATCCTTTGGGGCTCCCTCCATGGAGTGAATGGCGCCCGAGAAAATCCAGGGATGATTCCGTTTAACAGACTGTTCGCGATCTTTCTTTAAAACAACTTTGCCGGAAATATTCATCCCGCAAAGTTGCGCAGAAATAGGCGTTTAAGCGCTATTTAATTTTATCAAAGTAGAAAGGAATCACTTTTCCATCGCCTTCAATCTCTGCTTTGATAGAAGTGGGTGTCATTAACAGGTAGCGAATGATCTTGGGAAAATCATGTTGTGGATTCTCGGCAGTAAAACCGGTAGTACTATATTTTATAATCCTGAAATAAACTTCGGGCTGATCGCCAGCTACATCGGGAACATAATAAAAGGCATCTTTCCGGTAAATGATTTTCAGGTTTTCAGTAACAACCGTATCCGCCCCTTTGATGCGGTAAGAAATTCCCTCCAGCATTTTCTGATCGGTACCCGTTTTCCAGACTTCGTAAGTTTCCTTGTTTTTAATTTTCCAGGTGCCGTGGAGCCAGTCAAATTCGGAGGCCTGTGCAAAGCTGAAAAGCGGACAGAGTAGTGAGAAGGCTACAATTAGTTTTTTCATGATCATTTTTCTTCAAAGATCTTTACCGGTAGCTGCCATGTCTTGTAAAAAAACGACAGGCCGGTTGAGAAAGAAATTGGCGAACTCATGATGCTGTGCGAAATATGTGCCCGGGTCTTCGCCTGAAAAGATCCTGAACTCTTTATTAAAATGGGCCTGGTCAAAATAGCCAGCCAGGTAAGTAGCTTCGGCTTTGCTCCAGGTTTCTTTTTGCAGCAATTGAAACACATGACGAAAGCGTATGATACGTGAATATCGTTTAGCAGGTATTCCCACCTGTTCGTTAAAGAGGCGCTCTATCTTCCTTATGGGAATGGCAAACTTTTTATTCAGGTCCGTTATAGAAATAGTGCCTGACGACAGATCGATTTCATGTATAAAATCATCGGCAATTGTATTGCGCGCATGGATCAGTTGTTGAAGAAGGTAATTTTCCGTTAACACTACTTTGGTTTCAGCCGAAGCGGATGTTTTCAGCTTTTCAATGAGATCGATGCTATTTGTATGAGGTAATTCTGCCAGATCAACAGCAGTATCCGTAAAGGATTGCATGTTCCAGCCGAAGAGTTTCCAGATGCCGGTGGGTTTAAACTTGATTCCGATTACTCCGCTATTGCCAGTAGGAGTAAGATAGATGGGTTGAGTGATTTGTCCGGCAAGAATCACGCGCGACTGAAGCTTCTCCTTACCTTTATAATCCCTGAAGCGATAGCGATCACCGTAATGAAAAACGATTTCCGTAAATCCATCCGGTACGATCTTCTGTGTCACTCCGGCACCATCGCCTTCGGCTATCCAGTAACACTCTACATAAGGTTGCAGTGTGGGTGCGGGTTGAAATTCTCTGTAGATCATCTTGATTGGAACCGGATGAAGTTAATATATTTCGAATAGAAAAAATGAATGTTATGAACCGATTGATTTTATCCGCATGGATCGCTGCTTTTTTAATCGCTTGTTCTGAAAAATCTTCGGCTCCTGCTGAAGAGGTTGCCTCCGTTGCTGCTCCTGTAGCTGCACCCGTAAGTTCAGGTGAATTTGCTGATCTGCCCGCTGGTGCTACTAAAGAAGAACTGGCAGATACTCCCGGCCTGGTAAAAATAAAAGCAGGCAATGATGCCAGCGGGATTTATAAAGATGGAAAACGTAACGGCTCCTGGATTGAGTACCACCCGGGCGGGTTGGTAAAAAGCATTACTTCGTATATAGATGGAAAGAAAGAAGGATTGTTTGTGGAACTTAATAATAATGGCCAGCTGATCAGGCGATGCACCTATCATAACAACATGAGAAATGGCGAATACAAGGAACTGAACTATGGCAATGTAAAAGAAGAACGCTTCTACCAGAATGATAAACTGGAAGGCATCGTGAAAATTTATTACGACAATGCCAAGATCATGGAGGAAGGAAGCTATAAGAACGGCACCCGCGATGGGGTATCAAAATGGTATGATCAAAATGGAAAGATAACGATCACCTATGAGTACAAAAACGGGGAATTGATCAAGAAATAAAGCCTGTCGGTATAAAAATCAAGGCAAACAGAACCTAAATCCGAAGACTTTCGTACTTAGTATACTGACAAAGAGTAAGACTTCGCGAAGAATGATTCTGAGAAGAAAACAAAAACAGACAAAATTTCAGCCCATCCTGCGGCTGGATTACTTTTTGCCGGTAAATCACTTAAAAAATTAAGAAACAACTATGAAACAATTTGGATCACTTTTGTTGGCAGCAGTGCTGGGTAGTGTGATCACTATAGCAGCAGTAGAATGGTTAGGCGAGAAAAAGGGCGCAGTAAGAATTGAGCATGTGGCTGGTGCGCCTATATCGCAGGTAGGTTTTAAAGTAAATGAAAAGGGCGAAATGGTGCCGCTGGACTTCACAGCGACAGCCGAAAAAGTAACGGCAGCAGTAGTGCATATCAGATCCACATCGCAGGGAAGAACCGCATCGCGCGAAAGCAATGACCCTATGCAGTTTTTCTTTGGTCCCAATGGTCCTGCACAACGTGGGCCAAGCCAGAGCAGCGGCTCTGGTGTTATTATCAATCCGGATGGATATATCGTAACCAACAATCACGTGGTAGAGGGTGCAGACATTGTGGAAGTTACTTTGGCAGATAACCGTTCCTACAAAGCAGAAGTAATCGGCACCGATACAGATACCGATCTGGCAATCATCAGAATTTCTCAAAAAGGGCTTCCTTATCTGTCTTTTGTAGATTCCGATAAGGCGAAAGTGGGTGAATGGGTACTCGCAGTAGGCAACCCGTTTAATTTAAATTCTACCGTAACGGCTGGTATTATCAGTGCGAAAGGAAGAAACATCAATATTATTAACAGTAATAATTCCGAAAATCCACAGGCAGGAAGAACCGCTATTGAATCGTTTATTCAAACGGATGCTGCTATCAATCCTGGCAACAGCGGTGGTGCTTTGGTGGATCTGAATGGTGGTTTATTAGGTATAAACACGGCCATTGCCAGCCCTACTGGTGCTTACTCCGGTTACGGATTTGCTGTGCCATCGGATATAGTAAGTAAAGTAGCCGAAGACCTGATCGGGCATGGAGTAGTGCAGAGAGGCTGGCTGGGGATTTCTGTTTCAGATATATCCGGTGAACTGGCACGAGAATTTGATCTGACCGTGAACGAAGGCGCTTATGTAGGTGGCTTTAGCGAAGAAGGACAGGTGAGTGCCGCAAAGGAAGCAGGAATAAAAGAAGGTGATGTGGTAGTGAAGCTGGATGAGACACCAATTCGCACCAGTAGCGGATTGATCGAATACATTGGCAGAAAGAGACCTGGTGATAAGATAAACGTTACCGTGAACCGTAAAGGCAAAACACTGGTTATACCTGTTACGTTAAAGAAACGGGAAGGAAGTGTAGAGGTAGTAAAACGTAATGCTGTTGCTTCAATGGGTATTTCCCTCGAAGATATGGAGCCCGGCAAGCTGAAACGACTGGAACTTTCCAATGGTGTGCGCGTAAAAGAAATAGAAGATGGTAAGATCGATCGCTATACGGATATGAAAGCAGGATTTATTATCACCCAGGTAGATGACGTGAAGGTGAAATCAGCGAAAGAACTTAACGATTTGTTAAAAAAGAAAAAGCCCGGAGAATTAGTTACTTTCTCAGGAGTTTACGAAGATTACCTTCGTGAATATATTTATGCAGTAAGAATGTAAACCAATTGAAATGCTATGAGAAGGTTATTCAGAAAAGGAGAACGCGTTCGCAGCAAGATTGACGGAAAAGTGATGGAGGTGCTGAAGTATTTAAAGTCCAACCTGGTCGAAGTAAAATTATTTGATCAGCAATCAAAAGAAGTACGAACGGATAAAGTCAAGGAAGACAAGCTCTCGAAAGCAGCATAAAGAAAGCCCCGCCCCAAAGCGGGGTTTTTTATTTACTTGTTTCTATATATAGAAACAAAAACAACAGATAACAATCCTTTAAATTTGCAGCAGCAGTTCTAAAACCATTCGCTTATCAAAAAGTTTGAAATACCGGCCTATTATCGTTCTTCCATTACGGGCAGAATAAAAGAAGCACGCAGAGTAAAAGATTTACGCAAGCAGGATTTTTCTCCTGCGCTGCTGGACTTTGGCCCGATTCAGTTTTACCTGGCCCGTCACTTTGGATTTTGCTACGGTGTGGAAAACGCGATCGAGATCAGCTATAAAGCACTGGAAGAAAATCCAGACAAGAAAGTATATCTGCTCAGCCAGATGATCCACAACCAGGAAGTGAACAGTGATTTGCAAAGCCGCGGAATAAAATTTATTATGGACACAGATGGCACCCAGTTTATTCCGTGGGATAAAATTGATAAGGAAGACGTGGTGATCGTACCTGCGTTTGGCACCACGCTGGAAATGGAACATTTATTACTGAATAAGGGAGTAGAAGTGCACAAATACAATACGACCTGCCCTTTTGTAGAGAAAGTATGGAACCGTGCGGAGAAGCTGGGTAAAGATCAGTACAGCATTATCATCCATGGTAAGCCAAAGCATGAAGAGACAAGAGCAACTTTTTCACATAGCTCGCACGGAGGTCCGTCCATAATTGTGCGCGACATGGAAGATGCGCAGCAGCTGGCCAACTATGTGTTGGGAAGCAAAACACGATCAGAATTTTTTGAGGAGTTTGCCGGAAAATATTCCGATGGTTTTGATCCGGAAAAAGATTTGAAGCGAGTAGGTGTAGTCAATCAAACTACCATGCTCGCCACTGAAACCCAGGCCATCGCTGATTTCTTTCGTCAGCTGATGCTTCAAAAATACGGTGAAGCAAATCTCAAAGATCATTTTGCGGACACGCGCGATACATTGTGCTATGCCACTAATGACAATCAGGATGCTACATACGAATTATTAAAGACGGATGCCGACCTTGCCATTGTAGTGGGTGGATATAACAGTTCCAATACCTCGCACATTGTAGAGCTATGCGAGCGCCAGTTTCCAACTTTCTTCATCAACTCCGATGCAGCGATTGTGTCGAAAGAAGAAATACATCATTACAATTATCATCGCAAGGAAAGAATAGTTACGCATGCGTTCCTGCCGGAAAAGAAACCAATAAAAATTATTCTTACCAGCGGAGCCAGTTGCCCCGATACATTGGTGGACAGGGTGATGATGAAACTGGCTGGATTTTATGATGAAGCTAAAGCAGTGGAGGAAGTAATCGCTGCATTCTAATGGTCTGGTGTATCTAAACTCTATTTCTTATAGATTCCTTCCAACACCTTTATATCGCCATCCATCGGAGGAGTTTTTACTCCAAGTATTTTGGCAACCAGTGGATAAACATGGATGTTCTCAAATGGTTTGATCGTTATGCCTGATTTTATATTTGGCCCCATGGCATAGAAAATACCGTGCACGTCTTTAACTATTCCCGGATCGAAACCATGTGCGCCAAAGAAAGGATTTTTCGCAGGCTGCTCTCCAAAATTACGTACACCCGCCTGGATGTAATATCCGGGATCTACAACCATCATAACATCACCTGCGCGTTCATTTTTATCATAATGCCATTGTGCAGGAAACTGGCTACGCTTATATACTTTAAAATGATTCTCTTGTTTTTTCAACAAGGTATAAAGCGAATCGACTTTGCGTGTATAAAAATGAGTTTGAGTTCCTCCATTGGCAAATACAAGGGTGGTGTCTTTGGTGTCAAATAATTTGTTCAGCGACACATAAGTTTGAGCTTCCTGTTTCAGCTCCAGCATGCCATGATCAGAAACAACGATAACATTTACGGGAAGGTTAACACTTTTCAAATCAGCCATTAATTTACCCAGTAAACTGTCGGCTTTAAGTACGGTTTGACCAAGTTCTTTTGAATTGGGTCCTGAGTTATGACCTTCAGTATCAACTAAAGAAAAGTAAAGGGAAATAAACTGAGGCCGTTCGGCTTCAGGAAGTTTTAGCCAGGAGATAACCTGGTCGATTCGTTTTCCATTAGGAAAGTTATCATCGTACTTGGTATAGTAGTCCGGAAATTTTCCCTGGATAGCTACCTCTGATCCAACCCAGAAAAAAGAGGCTGACTTCATCCCGTTTTGTTGCACCAGTTGCCACAAAGGAGTGCCTCCATAGAAACTCGGATCTTCTACTGCCTTACGATCTTTCATTCCATAACCTTTCTTTTGTTTGGGATCGTAAAAGGTATTGTCCACCAATCCATGATTGCCAGGATAAAGGCCGGTAACCAGCGTATAATGATTGGGGAACGTTTTACTGGGGAAAGAAGGAATCAACGCTTCGGCAGCCGCTCCCTGGCGGATGAATTCCCTGAAATGAGGAGGGTTGTATTTGGTAACATAATCATAACGAAAGCCATCAAAGGAAACCATTACTACATACGGAGTTTGCTTTTGTGCAAAGGAAAACTGCGAGACCACCAGGCAGAGAAGAACGAAAAACCGTGTCATTTGAAACGAACGCTATTGTAATTTGGCCCAATATAAATTTTTTTCATCACGCTATTGTTAAATCTTTGTCAGGCGAAAGATGCCTTATAGCAGAGGTAATAAAGCCGTCTTCATGAAATACAATCCACTCGGGAAATCAAAAATAAAGGTCAGTGAAATTGCTTTTGGTTGCATGTCGCTGGGAAATGATCATCACGAGAATAAGGAACTTCTTCATCAGGCTGTTGATCAGGGCATTAATTTTTTTGATACAGCCGATTTATATGGTAAAGGTGAAAATGAAATTACCGTAGGGAAGGCTTTTGCAGGAATGCGTGAAAAAGTGATTATCGCTACCAAAGGAGGTAATCAGTTAAGGGCAGAGGGCAGTGGGTGGGATTGGAATCCATCAAAGAAATATATTCTGGAGGCTGTAGAAAAGAGTTTGGCAAGATTGCAAACCGATTACATCGATTTATATCAATTGCATGGTGGCACGATCGATGATCCGATCAATGAAACGATTGAAGCTTTTGAATTATTAAAGCAGCAAGGCAAGATCAGGGCTTATGGTATTTCTTCTATCCGTCCTAATGTGATTAGTGAGTACGTGAATCATTCTTCCATAGATAGTGTGATGATGCAATACAGCCTGCTCGATCGCAGACCTGAAGAAAGCTGCTTCGACTTGCTGCATGAAAATAAAATCAGCGTGCTGGTAAGAGGAAGTCTTGCACAGGGATTGCTGATCAATAAGCCCGCTGCCTCTTACTTAAGTTACGCAAAAGAGGAGGTGGACAAATCGGTCAACTTTATTCATTCGTTAACGAACCGAAGCCCGCAGGAGATCGCCATTCAGTTTGTGCTTGCCTCCGAGGCTGTTACTTCGGCAGTGATTGGCCTGAGAACCAGGCAGCAGTTGGGTGATGTTTTGAAAGCAGCAGAAAACCCGCCATTGCAGAAAGAAGAGTTAGCTTATTTGCAAAGCGTGACGAAAGCAAATCGCTACGAGCAACATCGTCACTCTTCGGCAGGCTCAGAGTGACATCATCGCTGTGCCGGCAATGGCACAAAATCAGTTTCGCCATTGATCTTTGGGAATGTTTGATCAAGCCAGCGTTGCTTGGCGTCTTCAATCAGCTTTTTGCTGGTAGCTACAAAATTCCAATAAATAAAACGCTCTTCCGCAAAGGGCTCTCCTCCAAAAATATAAACCGTACTATGTGCGCTCAGTGTAAAGTGACACAGGCTGCTATCTTTTGCTACCAGTATTCGTTTGGTTTCAAATGTATCGGTTTGGTGGACTACCGTTCCCTCCAGTATATAAAGACCTACTTCACCATAATAATCGTGGCTGATCTCTACCGACTCACTGGTTGTGTTCTTCAGCTCAAGCAAAAACAATTTGCTGTAAACGGGTACCGGGGATTTTCTGTCAAAGATTTCGCCTGCGATAAGTTTATATGTTACTCCGTTTTCATTCCATACCGGAAGCTCCTCTTCCCCGGCATGAAAGAAGGTAGGATCCATCTGCTCCAGTTCTTTGGGCAGCGCTATCCAGATCTGCAATCCGTGTAATTGTTTATTCGAATGACGTAAGTATTCGGGCACTCTTTCGGAATGGACAATACCTTTGCCGGAAGTCATCCAGTTTACCTGTGCGGGTCTGATTTCAATTTCTGTTCCCAAACTGTCGCGGTGCATGATGTTGCCTTCAAACAAATAGGTGAGAGTGGATAACCCAATGTGTGGATGAGGTGGTATGTCCATGCCATTCATTGGTGCGGGGCCCATGTGATCAATAAAAATAAACGGTCCCACCATGCGCTTGCCACGGAAAGGTAAGAGCCGGCCCACCATAAAATTGCCAATGTTGGCCGGACGCTCTTCGATGATCAGGTTGATATTCGACATACGATTTTAGTTCGGAAGATTGTGACGCTAAAGATAAGAAGTTCGGTACAAGTGTAAACTACCGGATTTGAGAGCGTTTTGATTGCAATGGAATTTTTAAGGCTTACAAAAAATTAACATGAGGAGAACAGGAATCCGGTGATTGGTAGTTGAAAAAGATGTAACTTATGTAAGTCTATCCGTTTTATGCCTGCCCTACCCGCACTGTGCTTTGTTCTGCAGCAATTTGATGTTGCCGTTTATCAGTCCTCACCTGGTAAGCAGCCTTCCGGTGCGGCCGATCTGGCTTCTCTGTTTCAACGGCAGGATGTGCAAATCCAGCAAACGTTGCTCTATGCACTCATTCCGGTAGTCGTGGCCTTTTCATTTATCGTATTCATTTTTTATCGCGCCAGAAGAGAATCTTTTCTAAAGCAAAAGCAAGTTGAGCTTAAACTCACAATTTCTGAGCTGGAGATGAAAGCGCTGCGATCGCAGATCAGTCCTCATTTTATTTTTAATTGCCTCAACTCGATTCATCATTACATGCATGGCAACGATGTGCCCAGGGCAGGAGAGTATCTTATTCAGTTTTCACAACTCATCCGTCATGTCCTCGAAACTTCTTCCTGCCGTATGATTGCTCTGGCGGATGATCTGATGGCACTGAAGCTCTATATACAACTGGAACAGTTGCGCATGAACCATTCGTTTGATTTTGAAATTAAAGTGAATGACAATGTTGACACGGAAGCCATTCACATCCCCCCGCTTTTAATACAACCCTTTGTTGAGAACTCCATCTGGCATGGATTGAATCATCGCGGGCAGGGAGGGAAAATACGAATTGAAATCAAACGGGAGGAACCAATGCTTACCTGCATCATCGAAGACAACGGCCGCGAAGGCGGGATGAAAGAAAGCTATGACCTGTCTTACGCTGTAAAAAAAACATCGATGGGTATGGCGTTGATTAATGAACGGCTGGAAGTCGTCAATCAGCTTCACCGGGTAAAGGCAGGCTTTACATTAACAGACCTTTGCAATGAGCAAAACGAAAAAGAAGGAAAGCGTATTACCCTTGTTCTACCCTTTGAAGAATAACCAGGTATGAGTTACCGTATCCTCATCATTGAAGATGAAGTGCATCAGCAGGAACGTTTGTGCACGCTTTTAAAAAAATCGTTCCCCGAATCGCAAGTGGTGGGTGTGGCTTCCAACATTAATGAAGGAAAACAATTATTGGAGAAACATGCGCCCGACCTGGTGTTCATGGATGTTATGCTTCCGCCTTACACTTCGTTCGATTTGTTAAGCTCGCTTTCTTCAATTCCCTTCGAAATGATTTTCACTACTTCCTACGAAGAATATGCGGTACGTGCTTTCCGGCTTTCGGCAATCGATTATCTTTTGAAGCCGGTAGATGAAGAGCAGCTGAATCTGGCACTGGAAAAATTTAAGCAAAAGAGATCTTTAAAGAACAGCGCTGCTCATATTCAGAATTTACTGGCAAATCTCCAGGTCTCACATGTTCAGCATACCCGGGTAGCTCTGCCCACGCTCACTGGTTTCATTTTCATTACCGTAAAAGATATTCTTCGCTGTGAGTCCGACAATACCTACACCACTTTCTTTACACTGGATAAGAGAAGGATCATTGTATCAAAAACGCTGAAAGAATGTGAGCAGATGTTATCGGGCTTTCCTTTTTTCCGTGTGCATAATTCTCATCTCATTAACATGGAATACATCACCGAGTATATTAAGGGAGAAGGTGGCATTATCAAAATGACAGATGGTTCCCACATCGATGTATCGCGAAGGAGGAAAGACGAATTCCTTCGCCAGCTGAAGAAACACTGAATTCATTCCGGATTCTTTTTTTATCGTGCCGGTATCTGGCTCAATGTGTCCACACACTGTTTGGTGCTGTATTGCGCATGTAGTTGATTGTAGTTTGCTGTACCGAAAACAAAAGGAATGGCAAATCTGGTGGCGTCAACGTTTATAGGCAGCGGCTCTTTGTGGTTATACCTCGATAACAAACTCATTGTACAAAACAGCGATTCCATTACGATGGAGCTGGAAAAGAATACGGAATACATTCTGCGATGGATGGTGATGGGTGACTCCGGAGCATCGTATTCCATCACGATCTCATCACCACGGGAGGCGCAATACCAGCTCACGAAAATTCTTGTTGCCTCGGGTAAAGATGAAGGCGCTTTTCGGTTCAAAGCATAGCTACCAACCACACACCCTTATGAAAAAATACCTGCCCTTTTTTCTTTTTTTTGCTATGATTGCCTGCATATCGCAGCTGGAATCAGATTCGGCAAATGACGCTGTTCCGACAGTCTTGCCAGATCGATCACATAGATTTTCATTTGATTCAACTGCCCTGTTGATTTCAAATTTTTTGATGAAAACGGAACTTAATAAGATCGCTTCATCGTATGCCTTAGGCGGCACGTTTCCGGCCAGTCAATTGAAACTCCAACCAAACAGTAAAGGAATTCTTTTCTGGTTTTGTTTTAAGCCTGGAAAAAATCCGGAATTCTTTTTGGCTTCTGAGCAATTGGAGAAATATGACATGACGAACCTGCCGCGAATGCCTTTAGCAAATACCCTGCTTATTCCTGAATTTACATTTAAGAAAACAGATGAAGTTCAGGATGTATTATCCGTAAAAGATTTCCTTAAAGATCAGGTAACTCCAGGTACTGGTGCGAGATCGATTGACAATGCTTCCGTCAGTATGTATATTAATAGTTTCGATTCGCTCATGACCGCTATTGCTGATGAAAAAGGAGAAAAGTATAACCAGTATTCTTTTAGTTTTTTTGCGCGGAATAAAGCAAAGGAAGTAGAGCGTTTTTTGGAACAGGCAGGTGATGATGGTTTTGTAAAATATTATTTTGGGTATGACGAAAATGACAAGCCTAACCGGATACGCGTGATTTTGATATCAGGAGATTCATTTGGGAAAAATAAAATCACGACCAGACAAAAGGACGAAGTTTTGATTTTGCAAAAATCATGGCCGCCACCAGTGGATGAGAATCAATGACTGATCAGCAATTCGTTTTAAAGATAATATCTACTCTGGCAATTTTGCTGCCCCTCTTTATTAATTTGCTCAGAATAAAAAAAGCCGGCCTCGTAGGATGGCTTTTTTTATGTTTCCTGTTCATGGGTTTTTTTTCAGATGTGTTGATGTGGTATTTGTATATAAAATCTGTAAAAGGAATATCCGGCCCTGTCTTTACACTTTACTCTCTGTTTGAAGCCTTGTTTTTCTTTTGGGTAATTCAATACCTCACCGAATCCAGTGTTTTAAAATCGATAGCCAGAATATTTCTGTTTGCTGCATTTCCTTTATGGATCGGAGGCTTTTTTATTTACCCGCTTTTTATAGAAGGGCAGACGGCTCAGTATATTCCCTTCAGCACAGCATATGAAGTAATTACTTCTTTCTTGTCTGGGTTTGCTCTTCTATATCTGGCCGAACACGAAAAAATGATTTTAAGAATGGGATCCTTCTGGTTTTTTCTGGCTCTTTTCTTTTACTGTTTTTGTACCTTTTTTATCATGAGTATGCTGGGAAGCTTTCTGTCATTAAGCCTGTGGCCGCTTAATAACATCATCAACATCATTACCTATATTTTTTACTCTGTGGGGTTGTGGTGCTATACAAAATCGAAAGTATAGCATCCCATCATTACCATATTCTGCTCTGAGCCTGCCGCTTTCAATGCCAATAATGTCATCTGCTAACTCTCTCTGTTACCTTTTTTAATGGAAAGGTAGCTTCGGTGAGCCATTTTAGCAGACACTGAAAAAAGGACTGTAAAAGACTTTACACCACTCGTGAAACCCAACTCTTATGCAAGATACATTCAGTATTAGTCGTGTGTTATTATTGCGTCCTGCCATCGGACAGACAAAAGTAATGGATACCATTACTCATCCTGATAGTACGTCTTCCCTCTGCTGTTACGACAAGGAAAGAGTATGCCTTCGAAAGACGATGCCATGTTCAGGGCGGGAAGAAATCCATATATAGTGATGCATGCTTATCTGAATTAAGAAATAAAAATGATCAAACCATGCTCAATTCTCCAGTACTTGATTTAGTAATACTTCTGGCCTTCACCTACTTCATTGGCAGCCTGCTGTTATCTACTATCAACGAAAGTATATCACAAGGACTTTTCAGATTGAGACAAGGCTCATTAAAGAAAGCCCTTGAGGGTTTATTCTTTGACCCATCATGGAAAGAATTTATTAAAAACAGATTTATTAAAAGTCCGCACATCCAATCGTTAATGCGGGAAGAAGACCGATATCCCGCCTATATCCCTTCTAATAATTTTATACTCGCCCTTATAGGCATTCTGGGTTCTGAAAATTATATACAGGGAAATCTTCAGAAAGCCATAGCTGGTGCTGACCTGCCTGGAGATTTTAAAAAGATACTTATGGACATAGCAGCAAAGGCAGATAATAAGCTGGAAGATTTTGAAAAGGGACTTACCGCTTTTTATAACGATGCGATGGAGCGGGCGGCTGGCCGTTATAAAAAGAAAATTCGTCTCCTCCTTTTAATACTTGGCTTTATACTGGCGGCCACCTTTAATCTCGATACCATAAAAATTGCCAATGATGCCCTTAATGATAAGCAACAACTAAAAGCTACTGCAGATAAGATTGCCGCTACCCTGCCGAGCATCAAATTGGATAAAGACTCACTCATCACCATCGTCACTATTAAAGATGCGGAGGATAAAGTACTGATTACTCAAAAAGCCTCACTGGATACAATGGTTAATAAAACGGCAGATGCGAAAGGCATTAAATCATCCATTGAAAGTTTCCAGTCCATTCAATTGATCTATGAGGAAACAACATCCCTGCATCTTGGCTATCTCAGCTGGGATGACTTTTGTAATCAATGGTTTAGGGGCGGCTACTTTTTTATCAAACTACTGGGAGTACTTATTACCGCCTTTGCTTTGCAACTGGGAAGCAACTATTGGTTCGATCTGTTAAACAAAGCAGTGAACATAAGGGGAGTGGGAAGGAAGCCCGAAGAGCCGGGTGTAAGTAACAAGTAAAATTCTAACAGTGGGAACAAAGTAATTGTGTAAACGAATTGAGTCCCGAATAAGATAAATGTATGATTACAAAAAATGAAAAAGGTGAATACGCTCTTTATGATCAAGGTAATTTGGCAGGTTTCGCGGCTGTAAAATACATCGGTGGTGTTCGGGTCATCGAATCGATGTATGACAAAATCCGTGATCTGCAATCTGCCGCTCTTCAGGCAAACGTCATACTGACTTTGGCTGCAGGCCTGAGAAGCTGGGATGAACAAATACATCTGCGTATGAACCATGTAATTGATAAGAGTAAAGTAAACGACCTGGACTATCTCACTACGGCCGACCCGGGCAAGTTTAACCCACGAACAGGGAAGCCGGGATGGTCCAATCACCAGGACGGTAAGGCCTATGATTTCAATGTAACGGGGTTGCCAAAGGTATATGCCTGGCTTGTGGGAAATGCTCATGCATTTGAGTTCGTGCGAACAGTATTATCAGAACGCTGGCACTGGGAATACCTACCCGGAGCAAAGCAGTTTGATTACGTTCCGAAAACAGATGCTACCTGGGATGGGCTGGTTTAGGTGCTATATCAAAAGAAGAAATATAATGAACGGAGTAAGCCGAAAATCCGATGAAGAGTAGGCAGCTAAATACATCATCTTATGCCACTACCTCCCGAACACCTTCAGGACTTAATCAAGCAACTGAAGTCAACACAATCTGCTTTAAAAGGACTAAGCAAGAAAACAGAACTCGACAAAATCATTGAATTGATTCGTGTGAAAAAAGGATGGACTACACCGGCTGAGTTCGAGTTTGCATTGAACACAGCAGTTAGTCTTAACAAAAGAATAAATCAGCTCAGCGAAGAGTTAGCATCATTTAGATCAGCAGCCAGCAAAGTAAGAGAAGGATAGAAATAAGAAACCTGCTGATAAAGGAAATGGATTGACGATAACCAAGTCGATGCATACTATTCGGAGGCAATCCGAATAGTATGCAATCGGATATAGATGCAAAAGAACGCCTGGCCAATTCCGGAATCTAATATGTGAAAGCGGTGATACGTTAGGGATACGGGAACCCAAGATAAAAGTGAAGTAATCATTATTCGCGAACGAGTCAATATAATCCGAAGAAAAGAGTCGTCACATGCGTATAAATCCAAACCGAATAAACAATATGAAAATTATTTCTGCATCTCTTCTGTGCTTATTAGTGCTCCATGCCAATGCACAGATGCGTGTTCATCTTATTAACGTAGGGCAAGGATGCGCCACCCTGATCGAGTTTCCATGCGCGGCCATTCTTATTGATACCGGTGGTGAGGCAAATCCTCAATACAATTCATCGGAGGCATTGAAAACATACCTGGATGATTTCTTCATTAAACGACCTCACTTAAATCACACCTTGCAGGGTGTCTACCTGACACATCCCCATAAAGACCATACGCTCGGAGTACCTGTTGTTTTAACTCCACCTTATGTGATTAAAAATGCGGTTACTGACGGGCTTGAAGAAGGTTCGGGAAAACCGGGACAGATAAAATTGCATAGAGCTGCACAAGACTCAGAAGCTAACTCAGATCCGGCTGACGACATCGGTTTTGAAGCGGTGACAACAGATAAGATTGAAAATAACGGATTAACCAATGCAGTGATCGATGCGGTTAATTGCCCAGGAACAAATCCGGTGATAAAAATCCTGTGGGGAACATCTCCCACCAATCCGGGATGGAGCAATTCGGATTTTGATAACGCAAATAATCATTCGCTGGTGATACGGGTTGAATACGGAACCTCCTCATTGCTTATTACCGGTGATCTTGAAGAAACGGCCCTGCGTAGTTTATTGACAAAATACAGCGGCTCTGATCTGCTCGATGTTGATGTATACCAGACGGGACATCATAGTTCCAGGAATGGTTCAACTCAGGAATTGATCAACCGGATGACTCCAAAAATGGCATTGATCGGAGTTGGCGATCCGAACCGGCAAATACTGTGGACGGCCTGGGCATACGGACATCCCAACAAAGGAATACTGGATATGTTACAGAAAAGCATCACGACCTCACGTACTCCGATCAAAGTAAAAGCAGGTACAGGTGCCAAGACATTTGTTAATTATACCGTATCGAAAGCTGTCTATGCTACCGGATGGGATGACAACGTAATACTGGAAGCCGATGCTACAAGTCATTGGCGCAAAGTGGAAGCCGATGCCGAGATGGGTACAGAACCTGGTATTGTGCCGTCACTGGTTAACATCAACACCGCTACGGAGACGGAGTTGACACAATTGCCCGGTATCGGAGTCACAAAAGCACAGGCCATTATCATCTACAGAGCCAACCACGGCAATTTTAGTGCAGTTGATGATATCGATCATGTTCCGGGGATAGGTCCCGCCACCATCAATCTCCTGAAGCCTTATGTTAAAATTTAGAAATGGAGTTAAGACTCTTAAAACCAAAACAGAGTGATTTTCAATTACTAATTAATATCAATTATTGGTTAACGGGTTCATTAGTCCTTTCATATCATTTTGGAATAGGCACCCTGTGTTAGTAAATGTTGATAGCAAACAAATTTACGTACAATCAAAAAAACTATGAAATCGGATTACAATAAAAAAAGTCTTGAGATTGAAATCCTGGATAAGATCGTAAAAACCACGGAGATGAACATATCAACACTATATGAATCTTTTCCAGACCTTGAAAAGGAAGTTCTTATGACACTTGGTCAATTGCAGGAGCATGGTCAGGTAGAAATGCAAAATAATGTTGTACGAATTTTGAAAGGAGGTGACGATTTCAAGGTTAAAGATTTTGAATCATATTTTAAATAAAAAACAGATGAATCCAATAGCAATTAGCAATATAGCAGCCGGAATATTAGGGGCTTTTGCTGGCGCATACTTAGCCAAAAGCATTGAGCTTCAAAATGAATTTGGAGAATATTATTTCTTTCTTAAAGGATCAAAGAAAGCAAGATGGTTTTGCAGCGTTTACGAGTTAGTGGGAGCTGCTTTTCTTTTACTTGTTTCATATACTAAAGTAATCAGTCCTGAACATGTACCGGACTTTAGCTTTGCGGGCATGCAGGGCCAGACAGGTCAATCCTCGGAAATCCATTCTGTATTCTATGTTCTGCTCACCTCCGTTATTGTAGGCCTTAGTTCAAAGGGTATGATGGACATGCCAATTGCAAAAGCCCGTTCGGAAGATGAAACACATTTTAAAGTGAAGGATATTGTTGCATTTATCTTTCCGGAAGTAAAAAAGAGTTTTCGGAATATTATCCGCTCAAATGAAATCGCTTACTTTGATAAAAGAATACAAGATATCCAGCAACAAAATGTAAAACTCATTGCAAAGAAGGTATACGACTGGCTGCATGGTAAGTTAGGGTGGGAAACAGAGGAGAAGCAAAGAGAACTTGACCTGATGATGACAAGCCTGAATAAAATGACTGACGGTTATGAGGCCCTTCGCTACTTATTCCGAAATCTTGGTAGAGAAGAATTTGAATACGTGTTTAAGATAAACCATTAGCCATGCTTTCATACGAATTTTTAGTCCTCGAAGACTTTTAAGCCATTAAGATTAATACGTTATGTCTGACCTAGTAAAATTCTGGATACAAACCTTAATCATCCCGATTATATTGGCACTGGTTGGTTATGGTATCAACAACACCTTGCAAAGCCAGCAGCGGGCTTTGGAGAAAATTAAATTCACTGATCAGATTATCAATGAAGCTTTTGATTCCAATAAACCGGAGAAAGCATTAGCCTTAACTAAAATAATTCCTGTACTGATTGAAGACAAAGCTTTTGCAGATACACTCATCAATATTATTACAGGATATTATTTGAGACAAGCCAAACAAGCACTCCTTACTTCCAATGATTCTGCCTACCGCAGAATATCAGATGCAGCCACTGCTTTTCATGGAAACGGGAATGTATTACTCGATTCATTAAAAAAAGACCCTACCACAAGTAAAGCAGAGAAAGCCCGCAAATATGAGCAGGAAGGCTTATTACAAATTCAGCAAGGCAATCTGGAAGCGGCACACACTAATTTTAAAAAAGCAGAAACCATATATCCCGGCTTTCATTCTTCTTACGAAATAGCAAACCTGCTTGCTGATAAGATACAAGTGATTAAACAAGGCGGTGATTCCAGTGAGGCAAAGCAGGAAGTCTTAAAAACTGTTCAGAAAAAATACTCATGGAAGCTTTATCCTAAGACGAAGGTATCGGCTGATCAGTAAATTAATTCCTTGATACTTGGCACCAATGATAAAAGGAAAATGATAAAAATGAATCATTCAGAGTCAAAGAATTAATCAGGTAAGTAACCTGTTTGCTAAGCTTATTTGGTTTGAGCCTGAATTCATAAAGAAATTGAGTGAAAACGAATTAATTATAGAACAATCCATGCACCCCCAAAACGCCTATAACCTCATCACCGAAATTACCAAAGGTAAAGTAGATAGCCTGAAAGCTATTTTGAAGGAGATAAATAATGATGTCGAGGATAATCCGTACTTCAACTTCTGCAAAATCAAATCCATTCACTTTGCGCGGTTTGTTGTTCTCGATGGTAAATCCGATTCCGGCAACCCCTATCCGGCTTATCTCGCCTTCGAATCGAATTATGATGGTGCGCTCGATGATCACCTGATTGATATTATTAAAAACACGAAAACCAATAATGGATTTGATAAGGTATTCAGTGCCTGCAAAAATTTTCCTGTTAAAGAAAATATAACGGATGAAGACCGGGTCGCTTTCCTAAAATCGGATTCGCACTATCATCCCTATTTTTATCGTGGTACCTGGGGACGAACGGTGCTGCAGATTCGTGCCGAAGATCAAACACGTATGGATATCCAGGGATATCTCGACAAGCATCCTGAACTTCGTGCTAAACCAGAAAAAGTGGTTTATGAAGCAATAAAAAATGCGCCACCCAACGAGATATCGCGCTCGCCTTATATCACCCAATACCCTCCAAAGTTTCTCAAGCGTTGGGTTACTGAGCTCGTACTGGCAGGCTTGATTTTATTAATCGCATTGCTGTACGGTCTGTACTACATCGTCACCTTGCTTACCTCTTGCAAACTGTTTGGCGTTCTGCCCGTGCCTCTGCATCAGCTGCTGCTGGGTGTCGCGCTCCTCGCGGTGATTGTAGCCGGAGGACTGTATGGTATACTTCGCCTGAAAGAAATAATGGACACGGAGCTGGATAAGTCGTACGATCCCAATGAAGAGACCACTTCCCTTCGCGAAGCAGAAGACCGAATCGTACAAAATCAGCTTACTCACTTAGTAGAAATAAAAAAAGGAATCTTCCGGTTGTGCCTGTTAAAAGCAGTGCTCTGGGCGGTGGAGACGTTGGGCATTTATAAGTTTAACAAAGGGGAGTTAGGAGGTATACCCAGCATCCACTTCGCCCGCTGGATCATTATCGATAAAGGTAAACGCCTGCTCTTCTACAGCAACTTTGATGGCAGCTGGGAAAATTACTTAGGTGATTTTATCGACCGTGCTGCCGTGGGCCTCACTGCAGTATGGAGCAACACAAGATTATTCCCAAAATCTAAAAACTTGGTTTCAGAAGGTGCTACGGATGAACAGAAATTCAAATCATGGACACGCATGCACCAGGTGCAAACACAGGTATGGTATAGTGCCTATAAAACCCTTACAGTAGAAAACATTAACAACAACACTGCTATACAGGAAGGATTGAAAAAACAATTGAGTGATAAGGAAATAAAAGACTGGTTGCTAAAACTATAATATTATGTACGAAATAACGGCACACGACAGAAAAGATATTCAGGGACTGCTGGTATATGGATACGCACAGCTAAAGGCTGCTTATTTTATCATCTTTGAAATAAAAGAAGTAACAGCATTTAAAAAATGGTTGGCAGCAACCTCTTTTCATACATCAGAAAAAAGTCCGGATAAGAGTTGCCTCAATATTGCATTCACTGCGAAAGGCCTGGCCGCTCTGGTAGGTGATGAGTCGTTGATTGCAAAAGAAAATGGTTTTGACCAGTCTTTTGTAGAGGGGATGGATACCGAGTACCGGAACCGGGTACTTGGTGATTTCGATTTCAACAGCCCTAAAGAGTGGAAGTGGGGAAACCGGCAAGATACGGTGCATGGTGTTTTGATGATGTATGCCCTGGATGAAGCAATACTTGACCAGATATATTTGAAAGAGGCTTTAAAGTTTGGAGAAGCGCTGAATGAAAAAAGTAAATCAAGGAGCATCCGGCTGGAATCAGAGAAAGAACATTTTGGGTTTACTGATGGAATTGGTCAGCCGGTATTGAAAGGGCTGGATCGTAGCTCAAGTGATGATAACTTTATTAATCCTGGTGAGATTATTTTAGGTTATCCCAATGCGTATGATAAGCTTCCGCTAAGTCCAAAGCTGAATCGTTTTGATTTTGGCAAGAATGGAAGCTATATGGTGATGCGTGATATGCAGCAGGATGTGCAAAGCTTCTGGAAAACAATGGTGAGCTATGACGATGATCCGGTAAAGACCGCCTCTAAAATGATAGGACGATGGCCGAATGGGATTCCGCTGGTGCTGGCCGAAACGGAAGCCGAAGCAAAAACACTTAAAGCAAAGCAGGAGCATTTACCAGCGGGAAAACGCACCGCTACGCTGAATGATTTTCGTTATTATGAAAATGATAAAGATGGACTGAAGTGCCCCGTTGGTGCGCACATCCGCAGGGGAAACCCTAAAGACAGTAAGAACGAAAACCCTGCGCAACCCAATGAAGTTTCCAACAAGCACCGTATTCTGCGCAGAGGTAAATCGTATGGAAAGCCGTTGGTAGAATCCATGGAGATCAGCGACATCATTGCCGCATTAGATAAACCTGACAACGAAGAGCGAGGGCTTCACTTTATCTGTTTCAACTCCGACATTAAGCGCCAGTTTGAATTCATTCAGCAAACCTGGATGAACAACACCAAGTTTGTGGGTTTGTATAATGAGGTCGATCCCATCATCGGAGTACTGGGCAAATTGGATAGAGTAACAAATACCATGAAAATGCAGCCCACTGAATTTGCAGAACCTGCATGCCCGTTTCGATATAAGTACAACAATCTGCCTCCCTTTGTAAAAGTACGTGCCGGTGGCTACTTCTTTTTTCCAGGCATCGGTGCCATTCGTTTTTTAGCACAATAAATTTTATTCCCCAAATATGGCCACTACAAAAAACAGTAACACGAAGATTTTCTTTCTCTCTTTAGTGATCGCCACCGTGGCCGAATACCTGGGATTGTTTTACTGGGTACACGAAGTAGACAGAGGAAATATCCTTATCGGGATTTTAATTGTATTAGTTGGCTTACTGGCAGAACGCATTTCAGTTTATCTTCTTATCTATGCCGTATGGGGTCCGAAGCCTCCGCATAAAAATTTAATACTTAATCTGGTGGTGGCAGGTATAGGTGAAACGATAGCCTGGCTGCTGTGGCTGTTTCTTGCTGATGGACCTTTGGGCTTGGTGTGGGCTTCAGTGTTGCTGGGTGTAATACTTTTGTTTGAGCACAGTATCCAGATCGGGTTCTTTATGCAGATCAATTACTTCAAACATGTTACCGATCCGATGACGATCGTATTCTCTGCGCTGGAAGGAGCGGTCGCTTTTTTCTGGTTATACTTTGTGCGAACTGATCATGTGATATGGGGTATGCTGGTATTGTTCCTGGGACTTACTATTGAACACATTATACAAGGCTCGGTGATTGGCACAGAACCCCCCAAGTCAGCAAAGCAGGCTGTTTAAAATGCGGATGCAGAAATGAGATCATCAATAGTTCAGGCTCATTGAATTAAAAACCGATCACAGATCCGGATAATGTAATTCGCTGTAACGAGTAGTGGATTCTTCCAATGAATTCGCTGCTCTTCAGATTAAACATTTTATGATATGTCGTTGCGCGAGCATCTTTCTCAAAAACTTCCGGTTTACCTGCTCGTGGTGGTGCTGGGCGGGCTGATGTCGTACTACTATTTTGTTTTTGTACCCCAAAACGAACAACGCCTCGTAGCCCATGCCAACCGCCTGCTTGACAACAAAGTAAAAAGCGTAATAGAAAAATACCGAAGCTATAGCGATGCCATTGCTACAGCACCCAAAGCTTATTTTCTTAAATGGTATTTCGCAGTTAACCCAAATGATACCGAGGGTTATGTACAAGAGAAAGAAAGCACGTTCCTTTTCTCTTCATCGAAGTCAGATAATGATTTTATATCAATTACAAAGCAGACATTCGATAAGGCGCTGGTAGATGATAAACTCCAGCCCGATAGAATTAACAGCGCTTTAGTAAGAAGGACAGACAGTCTTTTATATCAGGAGAAGAGCGGGAACTATCATTTTGTCTATCAGCCGGCCGGTAAGTTTATTAAACAGGAAAATTTACAAACGGTGCATCCGTACCTGTTGTTACAGGTAACGGATTTTATGACCAACCTGAAGTCGAACGATTTTTTTGATGATCTTTTTTTGGTTTCCAATGATACGCGCGAATCGAAAGCCGATAAATATGGCTCGGAAGCATCGGTACTGGATAGCTCCCGGCTTGGCCTGGTGCGCTTTTACATTCCCGATTCGTTGAAAAATTTTGGTACCGGCTCGTTCAGCAAAACATTATCCGGGCAGCATTTCAGGGTCTATATCAAACAGTTAAAACTTAATCGCGACCTGCAAGTATGCCTCGTAGGCATGGTGGCCGAAAGCAAGCTTCATCAGCAAGCACGTGAAGTACCAGCGTGGTTTGTGGTCTTTTGCCTGTTGGCCGGCCTTCTGCTGATCTTTTTATTCCCGGTTATAAAAATATTTACCATCAATCGTCATGAGCGTTTGTCTGCCACTGATGCACGGCTATCCATCTTTTCTATGATTTTGTTTCTGAGCCTGGCTACAATATTGCTGGTGGGGAGCTATATTTTTTTAGCGCTGAACAATGAGCGGATGGATAAGGAATTACAGCAACTATCCGCCACTATTTCCTCAGCTACCACCAATCATATCGATTCGCTTCAAACAGCGCTCAATGATTCACAATTATTTTCGAATGATAGCCCAAAGAAAAATCTTAACCAGTTCCGGGCTAAATACCCTACGATCAAAAAATTCAATGAAGTATTTTCGTTACGATTGGAAAAGAATAATGAAGGAGAAGCGGGTTCAACCAAAGACTTATTCACCAGCGGAGGCGTCAATGATTTTGCGTTAACTATTTTTCCGGTGCAGGTAAGCAGCCGCGATTATTTTCGTTCTGTTAAAACGGCTAAAGACAATACTCAGACTATCGATTACAGTTTGCAATCCATTAACTCATTCACCAGCGGTCGTGGTGAAGCAGCGGTAAGCATTTTGTGGGGAGACAGGGAAGTTCGTGTTATCACTTCGCGCTTACCTTCGGTAATCCGGGCAATACTACCCGCTCCTTATAAATTCGTAGTAGTCAACAAAGCCGGAGATATTAAATTTCATTCGGAACGGACGGAATTGCAAAGTGAAAACTTCGTCAGCGAATGCAACGATGATCAGGCGCTGGCTACTTTTTTAACTAACAATGTGCAAGGCGCCATCGATTTTACTTACCTGCGCAATGATTGCCGCGGATATATACGTCCGCTGGTGAAAGACTGGCAACTGATTGTCTATTATGAACAGCGGGAGTCCAGGAGTCTGGCTGCTGAAATCTTCAGCCTGTGTTTAATCAGCCTGGCACTGGTGATTGTATGTAACGGACTTATTCATTTCAGCTTTATGTGGGATCGCAGACGCTCAGGTTTACTGAAAACGAAAACCTTTTTCTATCATTGGCTCAACCCATTAATTGCAGGAACAAATCACTGGCTTTACTTATTTGTCTTTGGCTTATTGCTGCTTGCCACCGAAATTGTTTGGCTGATTTTCTTTCAATCCATTACCGCTTCCATTCTGCTGGTTTTTTTAATGATCACCCTTTTTTATACTGTGAGTTATGCTTACCTGAATCCGAAGCGAATCAACCCCGGACTATCGCGGTCAATGAAATGGCTCATCGGGTTATTATCACTTTGGCTTATCTCTTTTATTATTATTTCAGACAAGACAGGAAAAGATGCGCATATTTGTTTCATGGTGATTGCGCTGCTTTTCATCCTTATTCTTATGGCGGTACTGCGGGTGATTAATAAGAATGTTGATTGGGGAAAGAAAATCAGCCAGTATTTTGCCTATCGTCTTTTTATCTCAACCGCGCTTCTGGTAATTGCTGTTGGGCCGGCCTGGATATTTATCTCCGAACATTATTACTATAGTTCGCTGGCTCATCAATACGCGCAAACCTTTCAGGACATTAAAAAAGTACAGATTAAATCAGTGAACGACCAGCGTGTGTGGAAAGGAATGGATTATACTATAGAAAAAGAAAGTACATCATCATGTTCATTCACCTTGCTCGATTACAAGAATCCTGACCTGGCTTTCTATCGCTTTCTGCAAAATTTCCAGGTTACAACTCCATCCATGGTGGGTTTCAAATTCGACCTTTTGCCCAATCATTCCGGTTATACCCTTTACACTTCTTCCGCTCAGCAAAAACCGGAACGATTGAAAGTAAAAGCCCCCGAATCGTTGATTAAAGAACAAAGCAATGCGATAGTAAGAGAACAGGTCATTAACAGGCTGGAGTGGAATTCGGATTCGCCCGTTGTTGTTTTTCTTTTCTTGTTTGTCGTAGTTTTCTTTTTCATTTTCTGGTGGGTGATAAGAGAGCTACCCCGTAAAATATTTTTTGCCCCCGATAGAATAGTATGGGATTGCTTTCCTAAAAGAACACTGAGCAAGTTTTTGGAAAAAGAGTTTGAGAATAGTGAAGATAAAAAGCATCCGCTTCATTATTTTCCTCTTGCTGAAAAAAACAAACTGATTGACAATTATGAAGAGGAAATAAAGCAGGCAAATAGCAAATCAATCGAACTACTCATTCGCGACAGGTATATTTTAAAATTGCAGGATGCAGCTGAAATACTCTATATACAGGCGTGGAGTAATTGTACCGAAGAAGAGAAGTACCTGATCTATGATCTCTCTGTGGATGGCATCATCAATCAGGCAGATCCCATTCTGATTGGAAGAGTAGCAGAGAAGAAACTCATTCGCCTCATTCCCCGCGTGGAACCGGTGAATCTGAGCTTCGCCAATTTTGTGTTAAACTCGATGAATGAAAAAGAATTGGCAACATGGCGTGCGAAAGAAGATCGGGAAGGCAACTGGGGCAATCTGCGCCTGATTCTGATCATTATCGTGACAACTGCATTCGTTTTCCTTTCGGTAGCAGAAGAAGGCTTTGCAGGAAAGGTGACGGCCTTGCTTGCTTCTGTTGGTTTGATTTTCCCGCGGCTTATTACATTGATTGCCTCCGTGGGAGACCTGGTTAAAACGAAAACAGGAACTGCGTAAAATTTAAAGATAGCCTAAATGACAGCAGCACACCCGATGTCAATTGTGTGCGATTCTGATTTTTTCACCACCATAAAAAATTATATTGCGCTCTATGTTTGCTCAGGCGCACACACCCGAACAGTTAACACCCAATTACTTTGATACTTACCTTGAACAGGGCTGGTTCCGCATGGGGCAAACTATTTTTACCACCAACTTTATCCACTTTAAGAGCGAAATGTACAGCACCATCTGGCTGCGTATTTTGCTGGACGAGTACGAAGCCGATAGCACACACGTAAAATTAGTTAAGCGGAATGCGCTGTTCCGCACTTCAGTCAACTCCGCAGAGATCACACCTGAGAAAGAAGAACTGTACCTGCGTTATAAAGAATCGCTTCCCTTCCAGCCTTCCGAATCACTTCATCACCTTCTGTTTGGCAAATCGGAAACGGACTCTATCTATACCACCTTTGAAGTAACCGTGTATGACGGTAACCAGCTTATTGCATGTGGTTTTTTTGACCTGGGCCAGACGAGCGCAGAAGGTATCACTTCCTTTTATGATCCGGCTTATAAAAAGCATAGCCTCGGCAAATACCTGATCTATCTGAAAATACAGTACTGCAAAAACCTCGGGCTGCGCTACTTTTACCCCGGTTATTTTGTGCCCGGCTATTCTTACTTTGACTATAAACTTGCTATTGCGCGCACGGCTTTACAGTTTCTGCAATTAAGTTCGCACTCGTGGTTAAGTATAGCTGCTTTCTCCGAGCAGTGTATTCCTTTCGAAGTGATGCAGGACAAATTGAAGCGGGTGCATGACATCATGGTTAAAATAAATAAAAATAGCCGCATATTGAAGTATGAGTTCTTTGATGCGAACCTGATTGCTGAACTGCGCGACACCGGTCTGTTTGACTTTCCCGTCTTCCTGTTTGGTAGTGATCAATCGGAAGATAATACTAACCCGATTGTTCTTGTTTATGATGTGCGCGATAATCATTATCATTTACTGTCCTGCTCGCCCATTTGGAAGCCGGGAAGTATGAACCCGGACGAGCGTTTTTATTCTGCGTATTTTTTAAAGGCGATGCATGAAATTTATACAACCACAGGCGAAGAAGAAATGGCGTACGTATTTATGGAATTGCTGAAGGAGAGAGTGATGTAGAAATTTTTCTGTTTAAAATTAAGAGTTTTATATTGGGCCGGACGTTGGCAATCAAAACATTCTTTAAATACCATCTTTGGAAAAGCGGCTAACTTAATTAATGAAATGAGATACGCATGGAAAACCTGACGATTGTTTTTGTTCATGGATGGAGTGTAACCAATGTCAACACGTATGGAGAGCTTCCTTTGCGGCTGAGCGAAGAAGCAAAGCGTACAGGATTGAATTATGAGGTGAAGGAAATCTTTCTGGGAAGATATATCAGCTTTCATGATGAAGTACGCATGGGCGATGTGTCGAAGGCATTTCATTTTGCTGTGCAGGAACAATTATCAGATACCATCAGTAACAAGGGCCGCTTCATTTGCGTCACGCATTCTACGGGTGGCCCTGCCATCCGCGATTGGTGGCACCGTTATTATCCCAATCCTCCTGATGCTTGTCCGATGAGTCATCTGATTATGCTCGCCCCGGCTAATTATGGCTCGGCTTTAGCGCAGTTGGGTAAAGGCAGAATCGGTCGGTTAAAATCGTGGTTTGATGACGTGGAACCAGGGCAGGGTATTTTGGATTGGCTGGAGTTGGGAAGCAGTGAGGCGTGGCAACTGAATAAGGATTGGATTGTAAGTAATGGATCAAACATAAACCCAAAAGGCGTATTTCCTTTTGTGCTTACAGGGCAATCCATTGATCGTAAATTCTACGATCACCTCAATAGCTATACAGGCGAGTTAGGTTCTGATGGAGTGGTACGTGTAGCAGCGGCTAACCTGGAAGGCCGGTACATTCAGCTTCGCCAGCCGGTTCCGGTAAAAGACGCAAAAGGAAATCTGGTAAGCGGAGATTTGGAAGTAGCACGTTTCCATGAAGCTCCGAAAACACCCTGGCGTATCATCAGCGGCAAGTCGCACTCCGGAGATAGTAAGGGAATATTAAAGAGTGTGAGGAAAGCCGTGACCAACGATAAAAGCACGGAAACAATCAACGCTTTGCTGGAGTGCATTAAAGTGAAAGACGATAATGACTATGCCGGTTTGTATAATCAGTTTGCACAGGAGACAACAGCAGTGCAGCAACAGGAGCGTGTTGAAGTGGAAGATCGTTTGCTTTTATCCGATCGTGTTTTTATTCACGATCGTTTCTCTATGGTGATTTTCCGTGTGCTGGATAGTGAAGGGTTTGCGGTGAAAGATTTTGATTTGCTGATTACGGCCGGGGCAGAGAACGACCCCGATCATTTACCGGAAGGATTCTTTGTCGATCGTCAGCGCAATCATATTAGCCCGGAAACCATTACTTATTATTTCAATTATGATATCATGAATGGTACGACTCCTGTAACGGGAAATAATGGTGAGGTAATACGTCCGGCACTTAAAGGCATCGATTCGTTAGGGCTTGAAATACATCCCCGCCCGGAAAACGGGTTTGTAAAATACCTGCCATGCAAAATAAAAGCCACTAAAGATTTATTTGAAAAAGCGTTGGTGCCCAACGGTACCACCCTCATCGAGATTTGTTTGCAACGTGTGGTAAGCAAAGAAGTATTCCGGTTGGACTCACTTGGCGACACGATGCCTACAAAAAAGCAGGGAGATTTTAAAAACACCAGGCCGGGAACAGAGGTGGCGGAATAAGCTCGCTAAAGCTGAACAGGCCTTTCTTTTTACAGATAGCTATGGAATAGATTGATCAACCTTGCTTTTCACTTGCTTAAAAGGATTAATTAGCGCTTATGTATTCACCTCTTTCAGGATAAGGTTTAAAGCGTATATTTAACACAACAAACATCAGCTACAATATGAAATCATTTTTTAGAATCACTTTATTTTATCTTTTCCTCATTACTTGCTCTGCTTCATTTGCACAGCAGTTCAAAGCCTTATTGTTTACCAAAACCGATGGCTTTCATCATGAGTCTATCCAGGAAGGTGTAACCGCCATGCGCACCTTGGCCAGCCGCAATAACTTCACTATCGACTGGCAGGAAAACGCCACCATCTTTAATGATAAGGCATTAGAAAATTATAGCGTGGTTATTTTTCTGAATACGACAGGAAATATTCTCAATGAAGAGCAACAAGCTGCTTTCGAAAAATTTATTAAAGCCGGCAAAGGGTATGTAGGTGTGCACAGCGCTTCCGACACAGAATACGATTGGGCATGGTACACCAAGTTGGTAGGCATGATGTTTAAAATTCATCCGCAACAGCAAACCGCTTACCTTAAACTGGAAGATGGAAACTTCCCCGGCATGGAACGCTTTCCTAAAAAATTATTATGGACGGATGAGTGGTACGAATACAGCGATCGTAAGGCGGATGATTTACACATCTTGTTATCGGTGGATGAAAAAACGTATGACCCTTATGCTAAATGGGGCGAAAGAGAAGGCAAAGGCATGGGCTTTCATCCTATTGCCTGGTATCACAAATACGATGGCGGTCGTTCTTTTTATACCGGGTTAGGCCATATACCCCTCACCTTCTCCGATCCTATTTTCCTGGATCACTTATACGGTGGAATTTACTGGGCAGCCACCGGCAAGGGGTTGTAATTACTTCTCCGCTTTAGCTATTAATTATAAAGCTTCTCTTTCCTTACTTAAGGAAGCAGAAGCTTTTTTTATTAAATGATGCAGACTGCTTTCCCATGAAGAATAAGAAGTTATCCAATACCGGGATAATCGTTATGATATCCCTGATGGAAATCAGAAATGCGTTTGGCTGGATGCCGCATTCTTTTATGCTTTTACAAAACAGGATCTTGCTACAGCTACTATGCCCTGAAAGAAATTTAAGTCAGGTATGCCAATGTTCAAGCACAAAGCACAAATTTATGCTACAGAAGCAGCAATAGGTTTTCTGGAAAAGAAAGAGAGGTAGTAACCGCCAAAAACAGAGGCTGCCCTGAAAGAACTTCCCAATATATTCGTAGCAAGCAGTTGAAGCCGAAGTTGACTTAAACTAGAAAAGAGGAATGTGAGGGTAATAAAAATCAGGTGACGTATTCTGAATAAAGATTTAACATAAATTAAAAAAATAGGGCTCGGAGCGCAGAACCAATCCTACAAGGAAAAGCGCCCCTCGCCCTGAATTGTTTTTACCTTTTTATATCGCCTGAAGCGAAAGCGTACCGCTCTGTTATCTTTTTAAGTTTACGATCAAGAAATTTCATGTCTTTGCGTTTAAAAATGTTCAGTGTCTTTCCCTTTAGCACCTCCTGGTGGATCAGATTATTCTGATCATCATAAAAAAGAATAAGTGTGTTCGCCTTTTCATGAAGGTTGCTTTCAATTACCCAAAATGATTTTAGTGTTTGGGTATCTGCAGACCATCCTGCTAACAGGAGCGCAGCCGTTAAAAATAAAGTTGATTTCATACTCGCGATGTTTGTCAAGTGTACTTACGCAAGTTCGGGCGAAGGTTTTTCAATCTAAGACAGAGCCCATTGATTATTAGCTCAAAACCGCAACACGTAAGACAAGGGGTGAGATGAATTATTTTAGTCGACTATTTTTGGGTTTTCGTCTACAAGTAAGTTTTCCGGAAAACATTATTGCCCCTTTCCGTTAAGGTTAAATTAATGGATGATTTCTTTTCCCGGCTTGTATTATCGGACGATTCCCGCCATCGCTGGAGCAGGCACCTGCTTTTCTGGACAGCATGCTGGATATTCCAGGGGATCATTTACGGATTTATCTATGATCGGGGCGACCAGATTCAATTTTTTCAGATCTCATTCGCAGAATCATTTATCTTTTTACCGCTGCATATTTTTCTAAGCTACGGCATTATTTATTTTGTGCTTCCGCGTTTCTTCTTTAAAGGGAAGTATTGGCTGGGGATGCTCAGTGTTATTGCACTTATTTTGATTACTGCATCACTATCTCCCGTATTTCATTTCTATGGAATTATTCCTTTCCGGCAATGGATGAATTTTCCGTTTCATACCAAAAATGTTTTTTTCTCTTTTCTGGGTGGTCTGCGTGGGTCGATGACGGTAGCGGGATTTGCTGTTGCAATCAAACTATTGAAATACTGGTATCTTAAAAAGAGTGAGAATGAATGGCTGGAAAAAGAAAAGCTGAGAGCAGAGCTGGAACTGCTGAAAGGCCAGCTGCATCCGCATTTCATGTTCAATACACTCAATAGCATCTACTCATTGGCACTGGCTGATTCAAGCAGAACAGCGGAAGCGATTATGAAATTATCCAACCTGATGCGCTACATGATGACCGAATCAGGCAATTCAGTCATTTCCTTAGACGAAGAAATCGGGGTAGTGAAAACGTATATCGATTTAGAGAAGAGTCGTTTTGCGGAACGCCTTGATATTACGATGAGGATAGAGGGTGAGATGAAGAATAAAATGATCGCGCCTCTGATATTATTGCCTTTTATAGAAAACAGCTTTAAGCATGGCACGAGCCAGATGCAGGATCAGGCATGGATGAGCCTGGACATTAGAGTGCAAGAGAACAAACTGAATTTGAAGTTGATCAATGGAAAGCCGGATCAGGTCAATCATCAACACCTTCCGTCTGGCATAGGATTGCAAAATGTAAAAAAACGCTTGACCATGCTGTATCCTGATGGCTATGATTTGCGTATCACTGAAGATAATGCTGCATTTGTAGTGTCCCTGATTTTGCAATTGAATAAAATCCAGCTTTCCTATTGATGAAGCTACGATGCCTTTTAGTGGATGATGAACCTCCGGCACTCAACGTGTTGCGCACCTATATCGCCTCTACGCCCATGCTGGAGTTGGCGGGAGAATGTCATCATGCTATCGAAGCCTTCGATTTTCTTCAGCATCATGAAGTCGACATGATTTTTCTGGATATACAAATGCCTCAGCTACTAGGCACTGATTTTGTAAAAGCGCTTCCTAATCCTCCCAAAATTATATTTACTACCGCATATCGCGATTATGCATTGGAAGGGTTTGATTTAAATGCAGTGGATTATTTGTTGAAGCCGGTTTCATTTGAACGTTTTTTGAAAGCCACCCATAAGGCACTCCACATGGATCAGAAGCCACCTGTTTTGAAAACAGAGTCTTCTCAAACAGGAAACGATCGCTTCCTTTATTTTCGTGCTGATCGTAAGATGGTGAAAGTGATGGTAAACGAAATACGGTATGTGGAAAGCCTTAAAGATTATGTGAAGATTTATGCCGGCACTCAGCCATTGATTACGAAACAGACCATCACCTCATTGGAAGAGATGTTACCGGCAGATGATTTTATCCGGGTGCATCGTTCCTTCATTGTAGCACTAAATAAAATAAATTCATACACGCAACATGCGGTGTTCATTGGTAAAGATGAAATTCCGGTGGGTCCTTTATTTAGGGAAGAAGTGGCGAAGAGATTCGTGTGAGCTAAGCCGGATTCAATTCATCAGCGGATAGCGCCTGAAGGGCTTTGTCTCATCAAACAGCTTGCGATAAGTAGCATGTTTTTTTACTACTTCGGGTGTAATCTGCTCCGCTACTTTCACCATTTTAGAATTGAAGTCACCGATCCAGTTCATTTCATACTCATCATAGCGCAGGTAATCTTCCTGCATCAATTTCCGGAAAGCCATAATGATAGCGCCATCTACTCCTTTACCCTGATGTTCAGGAACGACACCAAATAAAATCCCGAATGCCTTACGGTTGGTTTTGCGCCAGGTATGCCATAGAAATTTAAGCTTGCCAAACAGATCGAGTTTTCCGTTTACATATTTAAAAATCTGGTTCACTTCGGGTAGCGACAAAAAGAAGACCACCGGTTCCTCTTTATAATAACCAAACCATAAGAGATGCTTATCCATGATTGGCTTCATCTGTTTTACAATATGGGCAGCCTGTGTTTCGGTAAGTTCCGGTATCTCTCCACGATTGGCCCAGGCTTTATTATAAATGTAACGAATGTTGTCGGCCAGTTTTTTCAAATCGATGGTTGGCATAAACTCAAACCGGTAGTTGGGATCTTTAGCCACCAATGCGGCCTTGTCCCACAGCTTGCCGGAAAGCGGCCCCATAATTTTTCTTCCAAATGTCAGCTGATAGAAATACACCTGGAATCCGTAGGCTTCAAAAAAATCTTTGTAGTAAGGAAAATTATAATTGCACTGATAGTTAGGCTCACGCTCGTATCCTTCTACCTGCAGCCCCCACCACCGGTCGCGGTTCCCAAAGTTGATGGGGCCGTCCATGGCTTCCATGTCTTTGCTCTGCAGCCATTTTTTACATTGATCAAATAACAGGAAGGCTGCTTCTTTGCTTTCGATGCATTCGAAAAAACCCATGCCACCGGTAGGCTGGTCATTTCCTTTGTTCACAGTTTTCTGGTCAACGAATGCAGCAACACGGCCAATCGTTTTGCCATTTTCAACTAAGATCCAGCGAATACATTCGCCATGCCGGAAGGTTTTATTTTTCTCTTTATCGAATACCGACTCCACATCCGTATCGAGCGGCCTGATCCACGGAGGCGTATTTTTATATAACCGAATTGGCAATTGAAGAAACTCCCTGATCTGATCAGCGGTAACAACCTCCTTAACCTCCATCATTTTTCTTAGCGGTAGTGACTTAGATTGGGCAAAGATATTCGAAACGTAGTGCCTTTACCAAGCACACTGTCAACACTTACTTCGCCACCCATCTTGTCTACGGCATTTTTTACAATGTACAGCCCTAGTCCGGACCCTTCCGATTGCTCGCTGGCGCGATAGAACATATCAAAGATGCGGGAAAGGTTAGTGGGGCTGATGCCGATTCCATTGTCTTTGAATACGATGTGGCAGTGGGTATCGTCTAACGAAATATTTATTTCAATAGCCGACTCCGTGAATTTCAAATTTCTGTATTTGATGGCATTCGAAATCAGGTTCCTGAAAATTTCAGCGATACGCCATGGATCGCTGTAGAAATCTTTTGGAGTGATGGTGATCATCTTGTTGATGTCTCCGGCTCCTTTCATATGGCTGAGATTAGTAAAAGTCTGGTCGATAAGACCTTTGAAGTTTACCTTCGCCACCTTTACATCCATCTTCAGGTTTTTGGAGTGGCTCAGTACATCGCTGATGAAGTGATCGAGCTGCTCTACCTTTTGCCCGATCAGGTCGATATACATGTGGGGGTTGTCATCGTTGTTGGGCATCTTGGCCAGATTAACCAGTCCAAGAATAGAGGATAGCGGAGCCCTTAAGTCGTGAGATACTTTGTACACGAAATTATCGAGCTCGGTATTTCTTATTTTTAATTCTTCTTCTACTTTTTTCCGTTCGGTGATGTCAACATACACTCCGAAAATACCAATCGTCTTTTCATCCATGCGCACGGGTACGCCATAGATAATTACGGTGAGAATAGTGCCGTCTTTTCTTCTGCGGATGGATTCGGTACGGATGACCTGATAAGTAGTAATAAGTGAATTGAGATCATTACCCTCTGCTTCCAATTCTTCCGGAACAATAAACTGGTTCAGCCCGTTTCCTTTGAGTTCATCCATTGGATAGCCAAACAATTCTTCAAAGCCCTTGTTTACCTGTACCACATTGCCTTTATCATCCAGCATGGTAATGGCCATGGGCGAGCTTTGGAAGAGCTGAGAGAACAAGGTCTCTGTCTTCTTCATGGTAACTTCTACCTGCTTTTGGTCGGTAATATCCTTTACCAAAAGCTGTGCAGCGGGTCTTCCTAAATACTGAAAAGGATAGGCGGTTACTTCAACATCAATCTCCTGGCCATCCACGCGGATAAATTTCTGCTCCAGCGCAGGGATAGGGATACCCATCATTACTGACTTCATCCGCTCCAACACCAGGTCAGTATAATCAGGATGAACAAAGTCCATTACATCACGTCCGATAAGATCATCCTCTTTTTCTGCAGCCATCATCTTATAGGCCTGGCCGTTGGCATAAACCAGTTTACGGTCCATATAAATACCTACTCCTAACGGAAGATGTTCTACCAGATCCCGGTATTGTTTCTCTGTATCGCGTTGCTGCTGTTCCAGCTCTTTACGTAAAGAAATGTCTGTAATTAAACCGCTGAGAATAACAGCCCCATCGGGCTGAGTGCTGGGTATCGCACTCGCTTCCACCCATATTGTTTTATGGGGGGCATTTACTCTTCCCTCCCATTTCCATTCTTTTAATCCGGAGATGCTGTTCTCTGAAGTGAGATAAAAATCATCCCAGTCTTCCTGGTGGATATAATTTTTCATTGGAAAGACACCACGCATGAGCAACGCACGGCTTACCCCCAGAATCTCTTCACATCTCGGAGACAGGTAAGTGAAATCCCTCGATCCATCGGCAAGGATTTTGTATTCAAAAATGACGGCAGGCAATCGGTCAATCATGCTGGCAACGCCCGCACTGGATTGAATGGTCACCCCGGATTTTAGGCTCATAGAAGGTTTAAGGGCAAAACGAGCAAGTTAATCCATTGGATTAAATACTTTGGCAATAAGTAAGGATGGGGTAATAATTATTTTGAAAAAGAATAAAAAATCAGCGTTTTATTAGGCTATGCTTGATTTTATCAAAAAAAATAATTATGAAAATGTTTAGAAAACATATCGCAGACCGACACCACCCTGGAAGCGTTGATAGCCCGGATCAAGAAGCACATCCGTAAACCACTCGACCTCAATAAAAGCCGAGATGGGCAATGAGAAATAAGAATATTCAAGACCACCTACCACCACCGGGCCATAGGTAAACCGCTTTTCAGTGAATTTGCCAAATTGATTTTCAAATGGACCATTTTCGTAGAGGTAATCGTAGCGCAGTGTCGTGTTTCTCCACTGCCAGCCCGCTCCTAAATAAAACTGAAGGCCTTTAGAGATTTTCTCAGCATCCCATTGATAAAGAAATTTTGCTTCCAGAAACCAGTCGGTAGTTGCCTTATGAGCGAGGTATTTTATAGACTGCTTTCCCGAAAGAGAATCAGGTAAATAGCTATTGAAAACGCCACGATAGTACTTGTTATATAAGCCACTGGCAGCCTTTCCTCCATCGGCAGCAAAGCTCCAGTGTTTGTTAGGATAATATTTATAGGTGAGCGCAAACGGGTCACCCATTTTCACACCAAATCCCTGATATGGATATTGACTTTCTTCAAAAATAGGACACATGATGCGTGCCTTGGAACGGGAAACGGTGTGAACGCGATAACCAGTACTCCGTGAACTTTTTCTAACCTGAGCAACGCAAAAGCCGGCTTGCAGAAGCAAGAACGATACGAGCAGGGCCGGTTTTGAGAAACGCATTAAAGCAAATATAATCTCTTTTGATGTATCTGACCAACCTCTTGCTGCCCGGCTTCAAACCGCTTCCTTGTATTGCATTTTATGAAGCTGAGCGTAATAGCCTTCGGTAGCTAATAGCTCATGATGGCGGCCAGCTTCTTTTATTTCACCCTTATCCAGTACCAGGATTTTATCTGCCTTTTGAATAGTGGACAACCGGTGCGCAATAACAATAGCAGTGCGGTTAGTCATCATTTTAGATATGGCCTCCTGGATCATTTCCTCGGTTTCATGATCTACCGATGAAGTGGCTTCGTCAAGCACAAGAATCCTGGGATCGTAAACCATCGCACGGATAAAGGAAAGTAACTGGCGCTGCCCTACTGATAAGGTAGCTCCGCGTTCCATTACGTTATAATCCAAACCGCCAGGGAGTCGTTCAATGAATTTTCTTGCGCCTACCAGGTCGGCAGCATGCAAAATCATTTCTTCGGTTACTTCCTTATTGCCAAGAGTGATGTTGTTACGAATGGTATCCGAAAACAGGAACACATCCTGTAGCACGACACCTATATTTTTTCGTAACGATGCGAGGTCAAACTCCTTGATGTCAACTCCGTCTATTTTGATCGTGCCGCGGTTGATTTCATAAAAGCGGTTAAGCAAATTAATGATCGATGATTTACCAGCACCTGTAGCTCCGACCAGCGCGATGGTTTCACCGGGTTTGATTTCCAAAGAGATATCTTTTAAAACATAATCCACATCGTTGTAAGCAAACCAGACGTGATCAAACTTTACATCTCCGGTCACTTCCTGGGGTACGTGCGATCCGTTCTTCATCAGATGTTCGGTATCATCCAGCAGGTTGATAATACGCGATGAGCTGACGATACCCATTTGCAAGGTGTTATACCGGTCAGCAATCATCCGAATAGGGCGAAAAAACATTTGTACGTACATAATGAATGCAGTGAGTGTACCTACGGTAATTCCTGTTTGTTCAAAATGAATTACTCCTTTTGCGCCATACCAAACCAGCAGACCTATACCCATGGCGGCAATGATCTCGGCCACCGGATAATAGATAGAATAATACAAAACCGATTTTTGATTGGAATCCAAGTGTTCCTTGTTGATCTCCTTAAATTTCTCGAACTCCCGTTTTTCGCTCCCAAAAATCTGCACGATGTACATTCCTGTAATATGTTCCTGCACAAAGGCATTCAGGTTAGATACTGCGTTACGCACATCATTAAAAGCAACCTTAATTTTTTCTTTAAATACATAAGTAGATAAGAGCATGAGGGGTATGGTGGACAAGCTGATAAGTGCCAGCCGCCAGTCCTGGTAAAACATGAATCCTAAAATAAAAACAATCTGCAGCAAATCGCCCGCCATCGCTGCAAGCCCTTCACTGAAAACATCCGCCAGAGTTTCGATGTCAGAAATAGTACGGGTAACCAGGCGACCGATAGGTGTCTTATCAAAAAATTTCAACCGAAGGTGCACAATGTGTTCATATAACCGTATCCGTATATCGCGAATGACAAACTGCCCGATGCGTCCTGACAAGTAAGTATGGATATATTGAAATCCCGATTGAGCAATTAAAAGCACAAAAAGCAAAATCATGATGTTAACCATGCCGGAATAATTCCCCTGTGCTACATCTTTATCCAAAGTGTACTGCACCAGCATGACACGCGCAGGGGCGAGAAAGCCCAATACAATAGTGAGGATAATGATGGCATAGAATCTTCCTTTATAGGGAGTTATAAACTGAAGGATTCTGCTAAGAACCTTGAAGTCAATAATATTGCCACTGCTTACTTTTTCTTTTTCCACTGATCAGCTTTTAACTTCCTGTCGTGGAAGTAGTCTTTAAAAAAAATTCTTTTGGGATATTTTACATCGACAAGATAAAGGCCTTCCGGAGGAGCATTCATTCCTGCTTTTTTCCGGTCCTTACCCTTAAGGATTTCAGCCAGTTCTTCCACCGATATTTTTCCGGTACCCACATCAAGCAGTGTTCCTACAATCGCCCTCACCATGCTTCGTAAAAACCGGTTGCCCGTGATGGTGAAAACCAAACCAGTACCCTTTTGATTCCATTTTGCCTTTTTTATAGTGCAAATAAAATGGTTTACATCGGTGTTTACTTTGCTAAAACACTGAAAGTCGTGCGTCCCGCGTAATAACGCAGCGCCCTTATTCATAGTTGGCACATCCAGTTCTTTAAAATAGTGATAAGCCATCCCTGCTTTAAGGGGATCTTTTACGAGCGTAATATGATACTCATAGGTGCGTTCAAAGGCATCATAGCGGGCATTAGCTTCCGGAGTTACTGGCACAATGGCACGCAGGGCAATATCTTTGGGCAGGAAAATGTTGAGCTGCAAAAGTACTTTGTCCAGATCCAGTTCCTTTTCAATATCCGCATGAAAAAATTGCCGGATGCAATGGACTCCGGTATCCGTTCGTCCGCTGGCGGTAATGGGTATCTTTTCTCTCAGTATGGTAAAGAGCGCCTTCTCCACCGTCTCCTGGATGCTGTGTGCGTTAGGCTGCACCTGCCAGCCGTGGTAATTTTTTCCGTTGTAACTGATTTCGAAGAAATAGCGCATTAAATTTCTATATAAATAAGATTATTCAGTTACGTAAGGAATACACTATCAATTGATAAGAGTTCATATCGAAAAGAGTTTAGGAACCTGGCCTTATATTTTATTAGTTTTGGACTGCAATTTATAAAGTTACGAAGTACTACGTAGCTTGGATAGCGAGCTGAAGTTGTTAATGGATAGAAATAAATTCAAAGGTAGTTGTCTTTTATATAAAATATAAGTGAAGTAGTATGTGGCAAAGAATTCAAACTGTATTTCTGGGACTGGCAATTTTAAGTTTAGCAGGCAGCATAGTGTTACCCATCATGATTGGAGTAGAGGCTGATGGAGATGCTTTTGTCCTCTATCCATTGCACATGATGCAAAAACAAATAAACAGCCCGGGCGAAACCAAAATCTACTCTTATTTTCCGTACTCCCTCACCGCTGTCTTCGTAGTGGCGGCACTTACTATTTGTGTGATGGAGATCCGCAGGTTTGACAACCGCCTGCTTCAAATGAAACTGGGAATGTTGAACAGTCTTGTTTTAGCTGGAGCCATGGTTTGTGCGGTTGTTTTTATCAATATGATAAAGGGGGCACACGAATTTGTGAGTATGAAAAATGACCTCAGCCTGTATTTACTTTTTGCTGCAGTTGCCTTCAACTGGCTTGCGCTCCGGTTTATTCGCAGAGATGAAAAACTCGTAAGGGACTCTGATCGTCTGCGATGAACCTTTCTTCCATGAATGGGTTATAGTCGTATTTCATATATTTAAACACATCTTAGATACTATGTCACAAACAAAATTGGGTGAAAACACCGTCAACACAAACGGCAGCCTTCCTGCTATAGGAAGTATGGCTCCGGAATTTACACTTACAGGCAACGACCTGAAGGAGGTAAGCTCCAAAAACTTTGAAGGAAAAAATGTAGTACTGAATATTTTTCCGAGTATCGATACGGGTGTATGCGCTACTTCTGTGCGCGAGTTCAATAAGCGAGTGGTTTCTCTTAACGATACGGTAGTGCTTAGCATATCCAAAGACCTGCCCTTTGCTATGAAACGTTTTTGCGGAGCAGAAGGCATAGATAAGGTGACTACTCTTAGCGATTTCAGAAATCCTGATTTTGGCAAGCAGTATGGTGTGCAAATGATCGATGGCGGGTTGAGCGGATTGTATGCCCGCGCTATTGTAGTGCTCGATAAACAAGGTAAGGTAAAGTACACGGAACTGGTTCCTGCTATTGGCCAGGAGCCAGATTACGAAGCGGCATTGAAAGCGATCTGACCGTTCAATCCATTCATCTTTAAAAAGAGATATCTTCTTTACCGGAGGTATCTTTTTGCTTTTAAAATCAAGCCGGTTCGTTTACCTTTCTCACCATCCTTCACTATGCGCAACTCTTTTCTGCTTCTTCTCTTCACTGCATGCTGTTGCTTTTTACAAGCTCAAGATGCGAAAGGCTATCTGCTTCAGCCCGATCTTGTTTTCGATGGAGAGCAAATGCACAGCAATTGGTCAGTACTGGTGCAGGGTAATAAAATCGTTGCGGCAGCTCCATCTGCTACCATCAAACCTGGTGGAGATGTAGAAGTGATTAAACTTCCGGGGTGTACGTTATTGCCAGGATTGATCGAAGGGCATTCTCATCTGTTGCTACATCCCTATAATGAAACTTCGTGGGATGATCAGGTGCTAAAGGAATCAGATGCCTATCGGGTGGCGCGTGCTACCGTTCATGCAAGAAAAACGTTGATGGCAGGTTTTACCACCGCGCGTGATTTGGGCTCGGAAGGTGCAGGCTATGCGGATGTCGGATTGAAAAAATCAATTGATGACGGTATTATCCCAGGCCCACGCATGTTAGTGGCAGGAAGAGCGATTGTGGCCACCGGCTCCTATGGCCCAAAAGGATTTGATACAGACTTTAATGTAATGCTGGGTGCGGAGCCTGCTGATGGTGATGACCTTATTCGTGTGGTACGTGATCAAATTGGTAAAGGTGCAGATATCATTAAAGTATATGCCGATTACCGATGGGGAGCGAAGGGCGAAGCCCGACCCACTTTTTCCGAGGAGGAATTAAAACTGATTGTAGAGACAGCAAAAAGCAGCGGTCGGCCGGTAGTGGCTCATGCATCAACAGCAGAAGCAATGCGCAGAGCTATCCTTGCCGGTGTAGAAACCATTGAACATGGTGATGAAGGTACACTGGAGATTTTTCAACTGATGAAAGAGAAGAAAGTGGCTTTATGCCCTACCCTGGCGGCAGGCGATGCTGTTGCGCAATATCGCGGCTGGAAAAAAGGAAATGAGCCCGAGCCGGATCGTATAAAGCAAAAAAGAAAAAGTTATCGCGCAGCTATTCAGGCCGGAGTTACGCTTGTGGCAGGTGGCGATGTGGGTGTATTTGCTCACGGTGATAATGTGCGCGAGCTGGAACTGATGGTTGAGTACGGTTTGTCTGCCGATTCGGTATTACGATCAGCAACGAGTATTAATGCCGATGTTTTTCATATTGCCGACCAAGTGGGCAGAATAAAAGAAAATCTGAACGCAGACCTTCTTGTTGTAAAAGGCAATCCCTCTAAAAATATAGCAGACCTCCGCAAAATTTTGTTGGTAATGAAAGAAGGAGTGATTTATAGAGATGAGCGGCTTAAATAGTTCCCGGATAAAGAAATATAAATTATAACAGAAGAAAGTGGTTCTACTTTGACACACTTGAATTACCTTTGCCCGGCAAATAACAGTTCCTAATTTATTTGCCATGGCGCTCGACCAATCTAAATTTCTCTATGAAGCCCTCACCTACGATGACGTGCTTCTTGTTCCGGCTTACAGTGATGTGCTTCCCCGTGAAACAACTACCTCCGGTTTTCTCACCAAAAACATAAAGCTTAACATTCCTATTGTTTCCGCTGCCATGGATACGGTAACCGAAGCCGAACTGGCTATTGGCATCGCTCTGGAAGGCGGCCTTGGATTTATTCATAAGAATATGTCCATCGTGCAGCAGGCCGAGCAGGTGCGTAAAGTAAAGCGCTCGCAAAGTGGTATGATCCTCGATCCGGTTACACTAAGAATAAATTCTACTGTGCGTGATGCAGAGAAAATCATGCGTGAACATAAGATTGGAGGTATCCCGGTGATCGATGAAAATGGTAAGCTCGTAGGCATTATTACCAACCGCGATCTTCGTTTTCAAAAAGACATGTCGATGCCGATTGAGCAGATCATGACGAAGGAAAACCTGATTACCGCTCCCGAAAACATTACACTGGAGAAAGCAGAAGTCATCCTGCAGAAGTACAAGATTGAAAAACTTCCTATCGTTAATAAGAAAGGCAAGCTGACCGGCCTGGTAACCTATAAAGACATTCTGAAAAAGAAGAACAAGCCCAACGCCTGTCATGATGAATATGGAAGATTGCGTGTAGGTGCCGCTGTCGGTGTTACTCCCGATATCCTCGATCGCATTGATGCCCTGAGAACCTCCGGTGTGGATGTGATCAGCATCGATACGGCTCACGGGCATTCCATTTACGTAATGCGTGCAGCACGAATGGTAAAGAAAAAATATCCCGAGCTGGAATTGATTGTAGGAAACGTTGCTACGGGTGAAGCTGCCAAAGCATTGGCAAAAGCAGGAGCGGATGCAGTGAAAGTAGGTGTTGGCCCTGGAAGCATCTGTACCACACGTATTGTGGCAGGCATTGGATTACCACAACTTTCTGCTGTGTATGAATCTGCCAAAGCGCTGAAAGGATCGGATGTAAAAATAATAGCCGATGGTGGCATCCGTTTCTCCGGTGATATTGTAAAAGCATTGGCAGCCGGTGCCGACAGTGTGATGATTGGTTCTTTGCTGGCAGGGACAGAGGAAGCTCCCGGTGAGATGATCATCTATGAAGGAAGAAAATTCAAATCGTATCGGGGTATGGGATCGATGGAAGCCATGGATGATGGTTCGAAAGATCGCTATTTCCAGGATGCCGAAGATGATATCAAAAAATTAGTGCCCGAAGGAATCTCAGGTCGTGTTCCATTCAAAGGTTCAGTAGCTGAAGTATTGTATCAATTAGTTGGCGGACTCAAAGCCGGTATGGGTTATTGCGGAGCAAAAGACCTGGATAAACTGAAACGTGCCAAGTTTGTAAAAATCACCGCAGCCGGTGTGCATGAAAGCCATCCTCATGATGTAACCATCACGCGTGAAGCACCGAACTATAGCAGAAAGTAAAACGACTTTTATTAAAACTCAAAGCAGAAAATGCAGGTTAAAATGCCTATTCATGCTTATTATTGTGAAGCCAATCATGTGATTGGCTTCTTTTTTTATCCGTAAGCAGGCTTCATGCGCACTAAAGCACTCACCCGTCTCGCCTTTCTAGGGGCCGCAGCCTTTTGGCTGGTGCTGGTGTTTTCGGATATCACTGTTTTGTTCAGCGACATCAAAGGGCTTAATCCCGGTGTGCCGCGATGGTTGCCCCGGATCATGCTGGACTTGTACGTGATCAGTCTTTTCTATTACTATAAATTTAAAATAGAACGGGACGAGAGCCTTAATTTTACGGATCTGCTCTGGAAAGTTTTTGCTACCGGGCTGGTGGTAACGGTAGTGTCTCTTTCCATACGCTTGCTTCTTTCGCTCATCGGAAGTGGAAAACTTCTTACCAATGTTCTTTTTTCCGACTTTGTTTACCAGGTAAACCTCGCTCTTTTTATAAGTTTCCTGCTGGCGGCCTATACCTCCTGGAAGCGGCTGATCCTGTATCAAAAATCGAAATGGCTCATTCGCCTATGGGTAGCGTTTGATATCACCATGTTCTTCGTGCTGATCTATGACAGCATTAATCTTTTGTTCAGCGAGATCGTTTTTCAAATTATGATTGCCGCTCTTGGCATGATGGTGCTCATCCTGTCTGCCAATATGAAATGGGTGGCCTATCTCAACTTCAAACAAAAGTGGACCAGCCTTCTTCTGCTGTTGCTGGTTTTCTTTTATCTCGGCTACTTTTTATTTACCGTTATTAACGGATCCGAAAAACTGGTCGAACAGTCTACCGCCTTTGTTTCTTTCGGGACGCATATTTTTAACCTGGCGTTATCCATTTTTGTAATCACTTACAGTGTCTTCTCTTTTTTAGTTATCGTTTTCAATCTGCCCACCTCCTCGGTGTTCGAACAAAAACTGGAGGAGGTCGTTAATTTTCAGCGCATCAGCCAATCCATACAAACCGAGCAGAATGAAGAAAGCGTGTACAATATTTTGCTTGAGAGCTCGGTAAGTTCTGTATTTGCCGATGCCGCCTGGCTGGAAATACGCGGACTTAATGAAGAGACCAGAGTATTCACATATCGCATCACCGAAAAGGAGGCCACCGATATCCAGGGTCACTTGAAAGCGAATAATATTAAAGGGATACTGGATCAGGGTAGCGATAAAACAAAGAACCTTTCCAGGCATCTCGCCTCTTTTAGAGGAACCCGGTTTCGTTCTTTATTGGCATTCCCTATTCTTGTAAAGGGAGAAAACATTGGCACACTTGCTTTGCTGAAAGAGTTGCCGGAAGGATTTACCAAAGAGATGACACGCATCGTTTCGTCTTTCTCCAACCAGGCAGGTATTTCTATTGAGAACTTCCGGTTGATGGAAGAAGCCTTCCAGAATGAACGCTATAAAGAGGAATTAAAAATTGCCAAGACAGTTCAGAAAAGTTTACTGCCTAACCGTCTGGAACACGATAAAGACTTTGATATTTCTGCCTTCTCCGAATCAGCCGATGAAGTGGGCGGTGATTACTATGACACGATCCGGGTCAATGATCACCAGGTGGCCCTGATCATTGCAGATGTATCGGGTAAGGGAACCACGGCAGCATTCCATATGTCGCAGATGAAAGGGATCTTTCACAGCCTGGCACAACAAGAGCTGGATCCGAAAGAATTTATGGTGCGCGCTAATCTCGCCCTGGTTTATTGTCTTGAAAGAGGATCTTTTATTTCGGCCACCTATTTTGTTGTGGATACTCAAAAGAAAAACATTTTATATGCGCGCGCAGGTCATTGCCCTGTGCTTTATTACAAAGCATCAACCAATGTGGCCTGGTATCTCAAAGATAAAGGAACGGCCCTGGGCATGATCAAGAGCCGTGATTATTGCAATTTTATTGAGACCAATGAGATCACTTATGCCAGTGGCGATATGATGGTGCTGTACACCGATGGAATTACCGAAGCAAAAAATAACAAGGGAGAAGAATTTGGAAACGATCTCCTGCGGGACGTGATCATGGAAGTAAAAGATCAATCGCCAAAGCAAATTCAGGATCACCTGATCCAGAGATTGTATCAATATTCCGGTACCGACCAGATCAACGATGACTATACTACCATGATTGTGAAATTCACCTGACTGGGATTCAAAAAAACAACAAACAAACTTTAACTAACCATAATCGTTAATACTACATGGTTCACATTAAAAGATTACAGGAAGAGGGTGCAGATATTATTGCCATTGTAGGCGAAATAGATGCGAGTTCTTCTATTGAGCTGGACCTGTCCATTGCCAAAAGCGTAGGAGAAGGGTTTACTAAAATCCTGGTGGACTGCAGTGCTCTGGAATACATATCCTCTGCAGGGCTGGGTGTCTTTATGTCATACATAGAGGAGTTTAAAGACAAGGGAGTTCAGATGGTGCTATTCGGCCTGAAAGAAAAAGTGGAAAACACATTTTCTATTTTAGGATTGGCAGAGCTGCTTCACATTCGCCCTACTAAGCAGGAGGCAAAACAGTTGTTGAATGAATTATCAGTATAACATCGGCTGCAGCCTGAGTAACCTCAAAGGCGTACGCGACTTTATCCGACAGTCGCTGAAGGGGCAGGGTATGTCTGATGTAGAGATAAGTGCCATTGTGCTGGCCATGGACGAGATGTGCTCTAACCTGATGATCCATGCGCACCACTGCAATCCTGATCATATTCTTGAGCTGATGGTATCCACCGGGTCTCATCAGGTCGTTTTTGAAATTATTGATAATGGATCCATGTTCGACATTAACCAGTTCAGTACTCCTGACCTGGGCAACCTCGTAAATGAAAAACGGAAAGGCGGGCTTGGTATCCGCCTGGTCAAATCCATTATGGATGGCGTGGAATACTTTAGCCGCGATGGTAAGAGTGTTTGCCGTTTAATTAAAAATGTGCAGTAATTCTCCGTTCCCGTCACCGCAATTCCTTTTCTTTTTTTAGGCTATCATTTAAGCAGCCGCTCTTCACATTCTTCTGTTATTCTGAGTTTCATCAGAAAAAAGTCGTAAATCGTATTCTGAAAACCATTGCAGAACATGAATCGCAAACAAGCACTTAAAACTATTGCAGTCGGCACGATGGCCTCAGTGTCCATTCCTGCATTTTCAAATCAAAAAAACACGGAGATGGCTACGCTCAAGGGAAATATCAATCATTCTGTCTGTCAATGGTGCTACAGTTCCATCCCTCTGGAAGAACTGGTAATCGCGGCCAAGGAAATCGGCATCAAATCGGTGGAGCTGCTTCAGCCCAACGAGTGGGCGGTGGCACAAAAACATGGACTTACCTGTGCCATGGGGTACGCGGCCTCTTTCGGTCTGAATAAAGGATTCAACGATGTAACATTACATGAGCAGCTGCTGAAAGATTTTTCAACTAACATCCCTAAGGCGGCAGATGCCGGACTGAAAAATGTAATCTGCTTTAGTGGCAATGCAAACGGCCTGAGCTCAGAAAAAGGTCTTGAAAATTGTGCTAAAGGGCTGGATCCGGTAATGAAAATTGCCGCTAAGTACAACATCAATGTGGTGATGGAGCTGCTGAACAGCAAAGTGGATCATAAGGACTATCAGTGCGACCATACCGAATGGGGAGTGAAGTTGTGTGAAAAACTTGGATCGGAGCAGTTCAAATTATTATACGATATCTATCACATGCAAATCATGGAAGGGGACGTGATTGCTACCATCAATAAATACAACAAGTACATTGCCCATTATCACACCGGTGGTGTGCCAGGCCGCCACGAGCTCGATGAAAATCAGGAGCTGTACTATCCTGCTATTATGCGAGCTATTGTAGCCACCGGCTTCAAAGGATTTGTAGCGCAGGAGTTTATCCCTACGAGTAAAGAAAACACGGACAAGCTGAAAGCATTGAAGGCTGCCGTGCTGGTATGCGATATATAGGCCTTTTTAGATAATAAGGAAAGAAATATTTTTAAGAGATTAATTCAGCCCTGTTTTCAGGGTTGAATTAATCGTACACGCGCATCATCTGCACGGATATCTATTTTTGCCTTTCCGTTTGCAAGCGTAACAATAGTGTGATCCTCTGATTTTTCTTCCACACTGAATTTTCCTTCTGTCAGTACCCGACCATCGTCATGGCGGATGTCAAATCTTCCACCACCAGCAAGTACAGTGAGTGATATTGACCCGTCCTGCGAATCGATATGATACTCTCCATTATCAGTTAAAGAAGTCTGAACAATAAAATCGCCATCATCCATATCAGCAATGATCCTGGAAAAATTTCCTTTTTGAATCACAACATCCGCATCATCGGCATCCACTTCCAGGGTTCCCTTACCTTCATCCATTTTAATATCACCATCGTCCAGCCGGAATTTAAACGCACTGCCCTTACATGCGGTTAACTCCAGATCTCCGTCATCCATCGAGGCATCAATTGCTCCGTTTACCGATGTGACGAAGTAATCTCCATCATCTCCACGTAGCTGCAAGCTCATCCCTTCGGGGATCTCAATATTGATCGTATATTTTTCGTAATGGTAGCCTACGATACCTACGTTAACAGAACGGTGATACTCCTTAATGTCCAAATTGCCATCCCGCTCCTCTACATCTACCCGGAAATCCTCATCGCCAAATACCAGTCCTTTTGTGTTTACTTCCCGGTCAATTTTAACGTGTGCCGTTTTTCGTGATGATCCCGTGATGTGAACCTTGGCATCGGAGGAGGATAATTGTAATGTGCCCGAGACAGAGACTTTATACTCTTTATCGAGATGGAAGTTTTTGTTTTTATCCTGTGCAAATGAAGCAACGGATAATCCAACTGACAAAAAGGAAACTATAAGTGCTCTCATAATAATAAGTTTTTGGCAGTAAGACACCCAACACATGTAAAAGGTTGCACCATTTCTTTTTTCATGGTTTCTTACGTAAAAGCCCCAACTACCATGAAAAAAAACATTACTGCCTTATTTTTAATCATCACTTGTTTTGCTTTCGGTCAACTGAAGAAGGGAAATTATGTAACCGGAGGGTCTCTTTTAGTTCATCCTTCAAAGGAGACGAATATTTCGGGAGCTCTGAGTCCGATAACGAAGACGCTTGATTTAAACATTTCTCCTCGATTGGGAATTTTTATTTCGGATAAGATTGCTCTGGGGGTTGAGTTGGGCTATAGTTATCTGAAAAATGAATTTAACTACCCCAACACGAATGGGTATTATGTTACTAACAGTAGCTCAAAAAGTTCATCATTTACAGTACAGCCATTTTTCAGAAACTACATTCCGGTCAGCGAGAAAATCTCCTTCTTTACGCATAGTACAGCAGGTATTTCTTTCGGAGTCAGGAATATCGAATACCTTTTTCTGGATCCCAATGATGGAAGAGTGCTCACTCAAAAGTATAAATACGATGCTTTTTCAGGAGCAATATCGCTAAGTCCTGGAATCGCTTTTTTCATTTCTCCCAAATGGAGTGCGGAAGCTACTTTTGCATCATTGGGATACAGATTTTCAAACAACAAACCGCAATCAGGAGATACGGCTAAGTCGTACGATTTTATTTTTAATTATGGCTTCTCTGCTTTCAATTTTGGTGTAGCTTATTACATCAACAGATGATGAAATGATCAAAGCTTCTTTATCAACTCCACATACAGTTCAGTCAGCTTCTTTTCTGCTTTACCGGCAACGGCAATAATTTCTTTTATATCTGCTGGTTTAAGATTGTCCGGATCACAATCATCTGTCAATACGGAGATAGCACAGCAGGGTAACCCCATGTGATTGGCTACGATCACTTCGGGTACCGTGCTCATTCCCACAGCATCGGCACCAATGCTTCTTAAGAAACGATATTCCGCACGTGTTTCCATGTTAGGCCCCATCACGCCTACATACACTCCCACATTAAGTTTAATTTTTTTCTCTTTAGCGATTTTTATTAATCGTTCATTCAGCCTTTGGGAATAAGGCCGGCTCATGTCCGGAAAGCGCGGGCCAAGCTTATCCATGTTTTTTCCCCGTAATGGATTATCAGGAAGTAAGTTGATATGATCATCAATCAGCATCATCTCACCTTTCTTCCATTTCAAATTCATATTGCCCGATGCATTGGAGATCAGCAGATTTTCTATGCCCAGCATTTTCATCACCCTTACTGGTAAGGTAATCTGTTGCAAGCTATATCCTTCATAGTAATGAAACCGGCCTTGCATAGCCAGCACCTTTTTCCCTTTCAGATCGCCATAGATCAGCTGCCCTTTGTGAAACTCTACGGTAGATATTGGAAAATGAGGAATGGAGTTGTAATTAATGACAATCGGATTCTTTATTTCTTTTACAAATAAATTACCAAGGCCTGTGCCCAAAATAATGCCCACTTCCGGTGCGGCAACTCCGTGCTTTCTTATGTATTCAGTTGCCTGTAATATCGATTCCATGTTTTCCATTTGCAATGGCTTTGTCGTAATTGACTTTATTTGATGAGATGCTTATTGATAAAATTGTGATGAACTGGTTTTGGCTACTTCATAAAAGAAGGCTGCTACTTTCTGAGTAACCGCTTTGAAGTATTTTTCTCCTTTTTCAGCGGAGGCTTTGCGGGGGTCGCCAACGCCCGTGTCTTTTGTCACTTGTGTCCACTTGCGCTCGGCCCAGGCCCATCCTTCACGTATGGCAGTAAAGCTGAACTTCTTTGATGCTCCGTCTCCGGCTTCCGACAATGGAAGCACAAGGTCCGGACGAAGATACATCAGCAGGCTGGTTTCCATCTCCCCTGCATGATCGTCTTTGTTTTCGAAGAACTCCTTTTGATCGATCGATTTAAACCAGTCGCACGAGCACAAAAACATTTTAGGGAACTTGAGTCCTAACTCCCGGATCATGGTTTTAAAATCATTGCCGCCATGGCTGTTAAGAATAATCAATTTATGAATGCCCTGCCGGTCGAGCACTTCAACCACATCGCGCAGCACGGCAAACTGCGTACTTGGATTCATATTGATATCCAGCTTCACATCGTATTGGCCAGTGTTTACTCCGAAAGGAACCGGAGGCAGCACAATTGTTTTTGCTCCCTGTTCCCAGGCAAGCTTTGCCGCTTCTGCTGAAATCAAGTCAGCTTCAATAATGTCGGTACCATAAGGCATGTGGTAGTTGTGCGCTTCACATGCACCCCATGGAAGTATGGCTACTTCAAAGGAAGCATCTTTGATGTGCTTCCAGTTGGTTTCAGAAAGAATATAAGGTCTCAATTGATTTACGATTTTTGATTTACGAATTGCGATTTAAAAAAACGCATCATGCTTTACTCTCTAAACGGGAATAGCAATTTTATACGTTTTCCCTTTTTTGATAGTGAGCCGCTCTTCGCGAAGCCAGGCGTTATAGCGTTTCAGTAGTTTATAGTTGATCCCTTGCTTCAGCGAAAAAACAATGAGATCGGGGATCGTTTCATTCACTTCTACATACTTCAGTTTTTCCTGCTGGTAGAGATATTGAGGTTTCACATTAAATCCATATTTCTTTGGGTTGTTGATAATTTCTTTAATGGCCAATATCCGGAATACGTAGCGCGATGTTTCATCATTCAGATATAAATCATAGTAACTGGAAACTTTTTGTTTGTCGAGCGTACGCTGTATGCCGGCCATGCCCCGGTTATACGAGGCTGCAACCAATGTCCAGTTGCCAAATTTTTTATACGATGTTTTGAGGTAATTGCAAGCGGCTTGCGTGGCCCGGAGCGGATGATAACGTTCATCTACTTCATTGGTGATTTCCAATCCGTTTTCTTTTCCTGCCGATTTTAAGATCTGCCAGAACCCCACCGCTTCTTTGGGCGATACATCATTCAGCAGAGCGGATTCTATTAAAGGCAGGTATTTGAAATCGGAAGGGATACCTTCTTTTTTTAAGATGCTATCGATTTGAGGAAGCCATCGCTGCGCGCGTTTCATCAGGAAGATGGTGCTTGTATGAAGGTAAGTATTGATGTGAAGCTCCTTGTCGAGGCGCTCACGCACATCCTGCATTTTCATAGGTACGGAGTCACCGGCAAAAGTGATTTTCTCCGGCAGATCAAAAGAGATCGCTGGACCGGGAACGGAGGCAAAATTTTCAAAATCATTTGCACTCAGATCCAGATCGTTTGACAGCCCGTCTCCTTCCAATCGTTTTAGCCGTTCATTGGTAGTATTGATGGAAATCAATAAGCCAATGATTGTACATATAGACAGAATAAGTGGTGCGTTCTTCCACATCACTCAGAAATTAGGTGAAAGCAGGTACTTAGCATAAAATTCGTCAATTACTTTTACGGCATCTTCAGGCTTATCTACGATGTTGATCAGGTTAAGATCATCGGGATGAATCATTTTTTCAGATACCAGTGTTTTCTTGATCCATCCGATAATGCCGCTCCAGAATTTCTTCCCAACCAATACAATCGGGAAGCGTCCGATTTTTTTTGTCTGAATCAAGGTTAAGGCTTCGCTCAGTTCATCGAGTGTTCCAAATCCCCCAGGCATCACGATGAATCCCTGCGAGTATTTTACAAACATTACTTTACGTACAAAGAAATAATCGAAGGTGATCAGTTTATCCGGGTCGATATAAGGATTTCCTTTTTGCTCGTGGGGCAAATAAATATTTAGCCCAACCGATTTACCACCGGCCCGCCTTGCTCCTTTATTACCTGCTTCCATAATCCCCGGTCCTCCACCGGTTATTACTCCATATCCATGTTGTACCAACCGATATGCAATCTCATCGGCAGTTTTATAATAAGGATGGCCGGCCTTTACCCGTGCCGATCCAAAGATGGTAACGCAAGGACCAATCTTCGCCATTTTTTCGAAGCCCTCTACAAACTCACTCATCACCTTAAAAATCACCCACGAGTCGGAGCTTTTGATTTCCGCCCAGTCTTTGTCTACAAATGCTTTGCGAATTCTGTTTTCTTCTTCCAGTGCTTCTTGCGTGAGGTGATCGTCACCCACTTTCTTCTTTTTAATTGGCTTCATGATAGGTTTATCTTACTTAAATCAACTCTAATTTATAAAATGATACGTAAATAGAATTATTTAAGTCATTGTTCGTGCAAAGTAGCAGGATGTTGATTAGATCAAATACAAGAGAGTTGCCATAGTAACTGAGGGCAGTCCGGCTTTAAAAACATTCGGCAATCTATCGCATCGCTTTAGCCGGTATTTTGCTTTTTCGGGCCAGATCAAGTGCTTGTATTTTGTTCCCGTAATGCAGGCTGGCATTAATTTCATAACCGAATAATAATACCGTGGTAAGCAGCTGCACCCAGATCATGAGCGCAATGAGTACTCCTATGGACCCGTACACTTTATTATAAGTAGCAAAGTTGGTGACATAGAAAGAAAATCCATACGATATCCCAAGACATGCAAAGGCAGCCAGCAGCGACCCGATAGAAAAGAAATTCCAGTTATAATGTACGCCTGGACCGAAATAGTAGATAAAAGAGATAGCGATGAAGAAGACCAGAAGAAGTACCACAAAACGAAGCGAGAAAATGAAATAGATGGTATAACTGTCTACATTAAAAGAGCTGAATTCATGAATATTGTCAGTTAAATAATTGATGGCAAACTGGCCTACCACCAGCAGGATGATGGCGAGAAAAAGACAGAACGACATCATGAATGTTAGCCCGGTAGCAGTGATGCGCATGCGGAATGCATTTCTTTTTTCTACCGTGCGATAGCAGGCGTTGAATGCCCGCATTAAAGCCATCATACCGTTGGTGGCCAGAAACATGGCGAAGATAAAGCCAAACGTAAGCAAGCCTCCTCGCTGGTTATTAACAATATCCAGCACGGTGCCTGCAATTACTTCATACATGGAGAGTGGCATAAGTTCGCCCAGAAACTCCATGATGCTTTGCGTATTGATCTCCGAAAAATAAGGAGTGATATACGGAATGAGCGTAAACAAAAAGATAATGGTAGGAAATATGGCAAGAATGAAATTATAGGCTACGCTATTGGCGCGATCCATAATCTCATCTTCCTGAATATTGTGGAAGAAGATTTTAATGAACCGGTAAAGAGTAAGGTTGTGATGGCGTTTGAAACGGATCCGTTTCATCCAATGCCTGCTGGTGCGGGCAGAGGGAATTCTGAGGATGCGTTTCCGGAATTTATACTTCATTTGAAAAATGGCTCCAGCAGTTGATCAAAAATTTTTGGCGGGCGGCAAGGTCTTCCGCTTTTTTTATCCACGAACACAAGCATCGTTTCTCCCTGATGAATCAGCCTGCCCGCTTCGTTGAACAGTTCGTATTCAAATTTAATGCGAACATTAGGCTTTTCACGAATGGTGGTAACTATCTTCAGCAGATCGTCATACAAAGCGGGTGAAAGGTATTTCGATTTATTTTCCAGCACGGGAAGCATTACGCCCATGTCTTCCAGTTCTCTATAAGATAATCCGAGTTGACGCATGCTTTCTACACGTGCTACTTCATAGTACATGGCATAGTAACCATAATAGACATAACCCATCTGGTCGGTTTCTCCATAACGCACACGTAGCTGTGTTTCAGAAACGTACATTACCTGTTGTTCTTTTTGGCAGCCCGGCCTTTTTCTTGTTCGATGGTCAGCGCATCCTGATACTTGTGTGCATTTTTATTATGCTCGCTTAATGTGCTGGCAAAGTTATGCCGGCCGGAGAAATCTTCCTTGGCGCACATAAAGAGATAATCGTTCTCATCGTGATCAAGCACACCATCGATCGCGTTGATTCCAGGCATATTAATAGGGCCGGGAGGAAGGCCGGTATAGATATAGGTGTTATAAGGAGATTTAATTTCTTTGTGCACATTCAATACCCGTTTAAGTGAGAAATCGCCTACAGCGAATACTAATGTCGGATCAGCTTGTAAAGGCATGTCCTTTTTCAGACGGTTAATATAAAGTCCGGCAATTACAGGAGCCTCATCTCCCCGTGTATTTTCTGCCTGTACGATCGATGCAAGGATGGAAACTTCAACAGGCGTGAGCCCGATATTTTTTGCTTTCTCCTTGCGCTCCTCCGTCCAGAATTTTAAATACTCTTTGTGGAAACGTTCAACCAGATCGGGAGCGGATACATTATAGTACACTTCATAGGTATTGGGTATGAACATGGTGAGTATGTTCTCTTTATTAAACCCTTCGGTATTGGAAGAAGCAAAGTCATCCAGCGCAGTGTAAAACTGATCAGGGGTGATGCTGATATTTTTTGTGATCTTTTCACCCAGCTCACTCAACAGGCGTACATTGGTGAAGGTAATGGTCACGGGCGCCTGCAGTCCGGCTCTGAGAGTTCGTACCGCCTGCAGGTTATTCATATTCTTTCTCAGGATGTAGCGACCGGGGTGAATTTTTCTATCGTAATTCATCATCCTGGCCAGAAAGCTGAATGAAACCATATCGTTCACAAACTCTCCTTTTGCCAGCGCATTCTGCACATCGCGGAAAGTGTATCCGGGCTTAATCAGAAAAATGCGGTCTTCTTTTTCCAACAATATATTGGGGGTATAGAAAAGCTGGTAAGCGTAAAAAGAAAAGGAGATCAGTAAAATGGAAGCTACCAGGAAAAAAGCGAGCTTCTTTTTTGGAACATCTGCAGTCATAAAATAAAAAATGAATCTCAAAAATACGAAATAGTCTACGCTTGCTCACGAACAATTTTTGTTCGGAACAGGTTATCTTTCTGAAGTATGGCAGCCGAATTTTTAAAAATACATCCTGTTAACCCTGAACCACGCAAGATCAATGCTGCGGTGGAGGTGTTGCGCAAAGGCGGTGTAATCGTCTATCCCACGGATACCATTTATGGGATAGGTTGTGATCTGATGAACAGACGCGCAGTAGAACGTCTATGTCAGATTCTCGAAATAAAACCTCAGAAATTAAATTTGTCCTTCATCTGCAACGACTTAAGTCATATCTCGGAATATGTAAAGCGGATTGACACTCCTGTTTTTAAAATTCTGAAAAATTTATTGCCAGGGCCTTACACTTTTATTTTCGAATCGAATAGCAATGTGCCGAAGATTCTGGATGTCAATAAAAAAACGGTAGGGATTCGTATCCCCGATCATCCTATTCCTTGCGAGATTGTAAAATTACTGGGTAACCCACTCATTACGTCTTCCATTAAAGATGATGATCAGATTAAAGAATACACGACAGATCCGGAAGAGATGTACGAAGATTTCAAGCACCGGGTGGACATGGTAATTGATGGTGGCCCGGGTGGCAACATACCATCTACTGTTGTGGACTTTACAAGCGAACAACCTGAATTAATAAGACAAGGGCTTGGGGTATTCCAGCTTTAGAAAATCAGAAGATCACAGATCCGGCAATCATTGTTAATTTTGAATTTAAAATCAGCATTTGACATCTGCCCTTACCGACCTTCATTACTTGCCCAGCATTGAATACTTCTGTGCGCTAAAAGCATTCAGCGAAATTACTTTTGAAAAACACGAGCACTTTGTGAAACAGAGTTATCGCAACCGATGCTATATTAATACAGCGCATGGCGTGGAGATGCTAAGTATTCCATTAACAGATAAGCATGGCAAAGTAGCGGTGAAGGATATCCGGATTGATTATTCAATAAAATGGCAGAATAATCAATGGCGCACGATTGAGTCGGCTTATCGCAATGCACCTTTTTTTGAGCATTATGCAGAAGAAATTCAAAGAGCCCTATATAATGACTATGCTTTCCTTTTCGATCTGAATCTTCATTTGCTGTCATTCTGTCTGCAAAGCCTGAAGTGGAATTTGAAAACTTCGGTAAGTGTGTCGTATGAGAAACCGCTTCCGGAGAATAATGTTGACCTGCGTTCGTTAATAAGTGCCAAAAAACCCTATTCAGAGAGATCGTTCTATCAGCGCGTACCGTATTACCAGGTTTTTGGCAATCAATTTGTAGAAAACCTTTCTCTAATCGATTTGTTGTTTTGTGAAGGGCCCCGCTCGCCACTCATCATCAGCCAGTCTTCAGTGAAAAAGTGAACAAATAAAAATCGAATTGCGTTTAGAATCGTCACCGGCTCCGCAGAATTTGGCCCATTTTGGAATCTGTAGTCCCGCTTTGAATTATCAATCTTAAACTTTTACATTTACTTAATTTAAAAATAGAGCATGGCCAATAATATGGAAGCAAAATTCTCCAACCGGGTGAAAGAAGTTATTCAATTAAGCCGGGAGGAAGCGTTAAGGTTAGGGCATGATTACATTGGCACAGAACACTTGCTGCTCGGAATGATTCGCGAAGGCGAAGGAGTAGCAGTTGCCGTGTTAAAAAAATTAGGAGTGCCTCTTCCTCAGTTAAGAGGGGAAATAGAAAAAATATCCAAGGGAACAGCAACTCATCAAATCAAGAATCTTGCAAACATTCCGCTGACGCGTGCATCGGAAAAAGTGCTGAAGATCACTTACCTCGAAGCAAAGATTTTTAAAGCACAGCTGATTGGTACAGAACATTTGTTATTGTCCATCCTGCGTGATCCTGATAATCTGGCAACACAAATCTTAAACAAATTTGACGTGGCTTACGATGTTGTAAAAGAAATGCTCGAATACCAAAATGAGCAACCCACCGCATCATCAGATACCGATGATCCGGATGATGATTCTTCGAAAATGTTTGGCAGCGCTGCCGGAGCAGGCAGTGGTGCTGGCAAAGAGAAGAAGGGCGCAGAAAAATCACGCACCCCGGTGCTTGATAACTTTGGCCGCGACTTGACTAAACTGGCGGAGGACAATAAACTTGATCCTATCGTTGGACGTGAAAAAGAAATTGAGCGTGTAGCACAGATTCTTAGCCGCAGAAAGAAAAACAATCCGATCCTGATAGGTGAACCTGGTGTAGGTAAGACAGCGATTGCTGAAGGGCTTGCATTACGGATCATTCAGAAGAAAGTATCACGCGTGCTGTTTGGCAAACGTGTTGTTACACTTGATCTGGCTTCGCTGGTAGCAGGTACAAAATACCGTGGTCAGTTTGAGGAGCGGATGAAGGCAGTAATGAATGAGCTGGAGAAATCTCCGGATGTGATTCTCTTTATTGACGAGTTGCATACTATTGTCGGTGCAGGTGGAGCCTCCGGCTCGCTCGATGCATCCAACATGTTCAAACCGGCACTGGCCCGTGGAGAAATACAATGTATTGGTGCCACTACGCTGGATGAATACCGTCAGTACATTGAAAAGGACGGAGCATTAGCACGCAGATTCCAGATGGTAATGGTAGACTCTACTACAGTAGACGAAACCATCCAGATTTTGGATAACATTAAAGAGAAATACGAAGATCACCATCATGTTACCTATACCAAGGAAGCCATTGATGCGTGTGTGAAATTATCTGACCGCTACATCAGCGATCGTTTCCTTCCAGACAAGGCAATTGATGTACTGGATGAAGCAGGAGCTCGTGTTCACATCAATAATATTCACGTACCGGAAGACATCATCAAGCTGGAAGAAGCCATTGAAGATGTGAAGAAGGAGAAGAACCGTGTTGTAAAAAGTCAGAAATACGAAGAAGCGGCACAGCTGCGCGATCGTGAGAAGAAGCTGATTGAGCAACTGGATATCGCAAAGACCAAATGGGAAGAAAAAACCCGCACCGAGAAATACACAGTTACTGAAGACAACGTGGCCGATGTGATCGCGATGATGACCGGTATTCCTACCAAGCGTGTTGCACAGAAAGAAAGCAACAAGCTACTGGGAATGGGAGAAGAGCTGAGCGGAAAAGTGATTGGTCAGGATGAAGCGATCAAGAAATTAAGCAAAGCAATTCAGCGTACACGTGTCGGATTGAAAGATCCAAAGAAACCAATTGGTTCTTTTGTATTCCTTGGACCAACAGGTGTAGGTAAAACGGAATTGGCGAAGATCCTGGCCATGTATCTTTTCGATAAGGAAGATGCGCTGGTAAGAATCGACATGAGTGAATACATGGAGAAATTCTCTGTATCACGTTTAGTTGGAGCACCTCCCGGATATGTTGGTTACGAAGAAGGCGGACAGCTTACGGAGAAAGTAAGAAGAAAACCTTACAGCGTAGTGCTGTTGGATGAAATTGAGAAAGCTCACCCGGATGTATTCAATATTCTTCTTCAGGTGCTCGATGATGGTATCCTTACTGACGGATTAGGACGCAGAGTGGATTTTCGCAACACCATTATCATTATGACTTCGAACATTGGTGTTCGTGACCTGAAAGATTTTGGAAGTGGCATCGGTTTCAATACCAAAGCGAAACTGGAGAACCAGGAAGAAGCAATGAAGTCAACCATTCAAAGTGCGTTGAAGAAAACATTCTCTCCTGAATTCCTGAATCGTCTGGATGATGTGATTGTGTTCAACTCGTTGCAGCGTGAACATATTCATAAGATCATCGACATCACATTGGGTAAATTATTTGCACGCATTACTGCATTGGGTTATAATGTAGAACTGACGGACAAGGCAAAAGACTTCCTTGCAGAGAAAGGATATGATCATCAGTTTGGCGCGCGTCCGTTGAACAGGGCGATTCAGAAATACCTCGAAGACCCGGTAGCGGAAGAAATCCTGAGAGGCGAAATTGAAGAAGGAGGAACAATCCTTGCCGATTACGAATCAGGAGAAGAACTGAAGGTGACGATCAAGAAGAAAAAATCTTCGAAAGAGAAGAAAGAATAATTAGTCGATGATCAATTGGTCATTTTGCTGATTGTCAATTACGAGTCAATAAAAATCCCAACCATAAACGGTTGGGATTTTTTTGTAATACCCGATTTACATCCATTGGCATATTGACCAATTGACTAATTAATCAATACCCTCCCCAATACTTACGGATAAACCATTCCGTGCTGATGAGTAATAAGAGAAGGAAGAAAACGATCTTCAGGTTAATGATCGAATTGAAAGAGTCTTCCGAATGAATAATGCTTTTTACTTTTGATTTCTGAATATCCGTGTTAAGCTGATTGATTTCCGGAATTGAATAAAATTTCCCTCCGGTCTCTTGCGAAAGTTTACGAAGCAAGCCAAAGTCGGCTGTGAGATTTTGTGCTTCCATGTTTTGTGCACTCACTAAAAATTCGCCACGTACTTCTTCCTTTTTGCCGTTAAGTTCGGTGGTACTTTTGTACTTGTAAACGCCTTCTTTTAATGCCCCTATGCGATAGCGCTGGTTGCCCGGAGCAATGATATAACTGTAGGCCGTAGTTTTCTCTTTTTCATCCCGCACTTCCAGGTTTATTTTATTACCGAATACAGGCTCAAACAAATCGTTGAATACCTGGCTTTCAATAATTACCGGCTCTGCATCCGTAAATTCATTTTGTAAGGGGAAACTTCTGAATTTTCGTTTGTCTTCTTTGGTACTCAGGTATTGAATTAGTTTCCCAAAGACCTCATCAAAGCTTTCTGTATTGCCATGATCATCGTATTCGCTCAGTCGCCATTTCCATATTCCTTCACCGGTAATCACCGCTGTTTTCTTTCCTGATTCTTCCCAGCTTAATACTAATGGCCGGTTAGTAGCAACACTGCCTATTCGTTGCCATAGCACTACCCTGGCATTGGGTGGATAGGTAAATTTTCCAAAAGGCACCGTTATAGGAGGATACTTTGCAAATACGGAATTCGTGTTTTCAGAGAAAGAGAAATCGTGAAACTGATCATTGATAACAGCCGTCACTTCATCCGTCTGAGTCATATTCTCAAAAGCAAGCGGAATACCATGGGCACTCAGCTGGCGTAAGTTTGATTTGCCCGTCAGCATAAGGAGAAGTGAGGAATTGCCTTTTGAAAAGGCTTGATATAATGCATTGGTACGACCACTTACATCCAAAACTTGTTGAATGATGACCAGATCGGCAGCGCCTGGCTGTAACAGGGCAGCAGGAGCTTCTTTTACAGTAGGAATATGAACATGGAATTCATAGTTCGGATTTTTTTCAACTACCGAGCGGATTGCTTTTATATCCGGATGCGGTGAGGACGCGATGAGAAGAATTTTTTTCTTCCCCTCCACCACTTCAACAAAAGCGCTTGCTTTATTATTCTTAATGTTTGCTTCACTGGCAGCAGCCTCAACAGCTATATCCAGGCGCTGAATTCCTTTTTCGGTAGCTTCCGCCTGGAAGTCGAACGAGAGTAATGACTTTGTTCCTGAATTCAATGTCTGGCTGCCAATTGATTTTCCGGCACGGGAAACGGAGACGGTTATATTCTGATCAGGCAACCCTTTAACGAGCACTTCCGCGCGTAGTGGAAATTTATTTCCCTGGTACGCGATCTTATTATACGCTATATTTTTTAAAATCAGGTCAACACGTTCTGTTGTGTCGCCAACACCTATGCTATATACCGGCACGCGGATAGGAAGATAAAGAGGTGACGTGCCTGAATTATAGATACCGTCAGAAACCAGAACAATCCCCGCCAGGTTTTTTCCTTCGTAGGCTGCTGTTGCCGAACGTATGGCGCCTGTTATATCCGAAGTTGCTCCTTTAAAGGATACGGATTCTTCACCTGAGAAGGTTTCTGTTTTTACTTCATATTCATTGTCCAGCATTTCCTTTGCCTGAAGTTGAATAGCGTTCAACAACTCCTGCCTCTTTAGCGAATCCGTTGTTTCGCGAATAGAAGCGGAATCATCGATCAGGAAAACAAAAGCAGGCTTCTCATAAAGATTTTGTGTGAGCTTGATAATGGGGCCTAATAACAAAGCAGCTAATAAAGTCACCAGCAGAGCACGTAACCCAAAAAGGAAATGATTGGTGCGTTTGCTCCAGTGGTACTTACTTTGATAAAGGACATACGCATATCCTACTCCGAGCAACAGGCACAGAAAAATGTAGGCGGGTGAATATTCAAATAAAAGACGCTGCATAAGTTCACCCTAAATTTCCTTCCGTGCCGGAAGTGATTTGTTTAATAGTTGTATTTCTCTTTCCACAATCTTTTCAAATAGTTTCTCAGTTCATCTTCGCGGGGATTCCTTCCCGGATCATAGAATTTTGTTCCCTTAATGCGATCAGGCAGAAACTCAATGTTGACAAAGTTACCTTTAAAATCGTGAGCGTACTGATATCCTTTTCCATAATCCATGTCCTTCATCAGCTTGGTTGGCGCATTGCGAACAGCCAGCGGTACAGGAAGGTCACCGGTTTCACCGATTACACGCATCGCTTCATTGATGGCCATGTAGCTTGCATTGCTTTTGGGTGAGCTGGCAAGGTAAACGGCACACTGAGATAATATAATTCTTGCTTCCGGATAACCGATTACGTTCACTGCCTGAAATGTGCTGGTGGCCATAACCAAGGCGGTTGGGTTGGCATTGCCGATATCTTCAGAGGCGAGTATTACCATTCTTCGTGCAATGAATTTTACATCCTCTCCACCTTCCACCATACGGGCGAGATAATAAACCGCAGCATTTGGATCACTCCCCCGGATGGATTTGATAAAGGCGGAAATAATATCGTAATGCTGCTCACCACTTTTGTCGTAAATGGCAATGTGCTTTTGTGCCACGTTGATCACCAACTCATCCGTTACCTCTACATCGCCTGTAGTGGATTGATCAATCAGGTCAACAAGATTTAAAAGCTTGCGTGCATCGCCTCCTGAGATATTTAAAAGCGCTTCTTGTTCTTTGATGTGGATGGATCGCTTTTTTAATACACTGTCATTCTCCAAAGCATGATCGACCATCTTCATCAGATCCTTTTGATCCAGTGCCTTAAGTGTATACACCTGGCAGCGCGACAGCAGAGCAGAATTCACTTCGAAAGAAGGGTTTTCTGTAGTAGCACCGATCAGCGTAATGACTCCCTTTTCGACTGCACCCAACAACGCATCCTGCTGCGATTTATTAAAACGATGGATCTCATCAATAAATAAAATTACCCGGGTAGTGTGTTTCGCTTTTTCAATTACTTCACGAACATCTTTTACGCCTGCGCTTACTGCACTTAACGTATGGAAAGGTCTTTTTACTTCATTGGCAATGATATTGGCAATCGTGGTTTTGCCTACTCCGGGTGGCCCCCACAAAATCATGGAGGGCACATTGCCGGTTGAAATAGCTCTTCGGATAATTCCGTTTTCACCCACGAGGTGCTCCTGTCCCATCAGGTCTTCCAGTCGGGAAGGCCGCATGCGTTCTGCCAGGGGTGGTAGCGAGGAGGTGAGCATTTTAATTGAAATTTATTTTTTTAAGAACTTCAATGGTTTTGTCCAGCATACGATCATCAAAATCAAGATGAGTGACCATACGGATTTCTTTGGCCCCGAACTTTACTGCTTTGATCTTGTTTTCTGCCAGCTTCATCAGTACCTTCTCGGGAGTAAGTGAATCAGCAACGGTAAAAATAAGAATGTTTGTATCTACGGGCATTAAAAATCTGATCCATGAGAGTTCCCTCAATGTATCACCTAACGTCTTCGCTCTTCGATGATCATCGTTCAGCCGGCTGATATTATTATCCAGCGCATAGATTCCTGCGGCAGCAAGAAAGCCAGCTTGCCGCATCCCTCCGCCCAGTGCCTTGCGCATTCTACGAGCTTTGTTCTCCACTTCTTTTTTGCAAAGAATAACGGAACCTACCGGAGCTCCCAGTCCTTTAGACAGGCAAATGGAAATGGTGTCAAAATATTTTCCGTAGTCGACCAGTCTGTCTTTGGTTTCAGTGAGTGCATTAAATAGCCGGGCGCCATCCATGTGTAATTTTATTCCATGATGCTTTACCGATTTACTGATCGCATCGATCTGTGAAAGCGTATAATAACTTCCTGCTTCGCGCACCACCGTATTTTCCAATGCAACCAGTGAAGTGATGGGTTGATGAACATCAGCAGCATTATTGATATTCGTTTCAATATCCTCTACAGATAATCTTCCGCGGTCACCTTCTGTTATTCGCGTGCTCAACTGACTGTTTCCTGCAAGACCACCGCCTTCGTACCGGTAGATGTGCGCGCCTTTATAGCAGATAATTTCTTCGTAGGGGTGGGTGAGAATATTGATTCCTATCTGGTTGGTCATCGTACCGGAAGGGCAAAAAACAGCAGCCTCCATTCCTAATAAAGCGGCACATTTTTCTTCCAGTTTTGTTACGGAAGGATCTTCACCAAAAACATCATCCCCAATTTCGGCATTCATCATAGCCTCACGCATACCCGGTGATGGCTGCGTTACTGTATCGCTCCTCAAATCAATAGTCATAGTAAAAATAAGAAAGCCGAAAATACAAATCCGTAAAAGGAAATGAAAGATCAGCGCATTGTCGATTACAATTAGTGATCACGTGCTTCAGCATCATCTCATAGGCAGCGGCCTTTCAGGGAATTGGCACATTCCTGTTACTAATTTAGTGAGATCCACTACTGCCAATCAATAGTTTACCAACGAAAACATGAAGGGCTATTCTGAAACTTAAAAAGCAGGAAGAATATCGTTGCCGTGATGCAGTGAAATGTAAAAAAAGCAGCGTTAGAAGGATTATTATGAAAGTGCGTTTGGTTTTTACAGCAGAGCATTCTACTTTTGTGCCTCCAAATCGCGGGGTGGAGCAGTTGGTAGCTCGTTGGGCTCATAACCCAAAGGTCACAGGTTCGAGTCCTGTCCCCGCTACTGAGTCAGACAGATCAAGAAAGTTCCTTGGTCTGTCTTTTTATTTATAGCCAGATCGGTTGAAAATGGATTGGTTGCTTCGTTACTTTTGTAGTTTGAGAATAGTTGATTTTGCAATCATATAGCAAGCTTTTCTGGAAACACCGTTTTTGTATGGTTTCCATATTTGATTTTTGAAATCTCCCTGGTTTAAGCTTCATAAGATCTTTGCCAAGTAAGCGAGAAGCGACTTGAGGGTGTAGAAAATAATAGTCACTGTTAACAATTCTGAAGTGAGTTCTACAAGTTTGAAAAATAGTTACCACATAGGATAATGGAAATAGGAATAGATAGCTTCGCTTCTGCGATGTATGGGAGCAACACGCTTAGTAGCATGGATGCGATGGAGCAATTGCTGGACAGAATTGCTTTTGCCGATGAAGCCGGACTGGATGTTTTTGGGATAGGTGAGCATCATAAAAAAGAGTTCCTGGATTCAGCTACAGAAGTGATCCTGGCAGCCGCTGCTGCGCGGACCAAACGCATCCGCCTGACAAGTGCGGTTAAAGTTTTGAGTGTGGCTGATCCTGTCCGGGTATATCAGAGTTATGCGACATTGGACCTCGTTTCCAAAGGTCGGGCCGAGATGGTGGTTGGTCGTGGATCGTCCGTAGAAGCCTATCCGCTATTCGGGTTCAGTCTTGACGATTACGATGCATTGTTCAAAGAAAAGCTGGATTTATTGCTTAAAATCCGTGATCAGGAGTTTGTCACCTGGTCGGGCAAGTTCCGTCCGGCAATAAAAAATCTGCCGGTTTACCCAAGGGCCTTGCAGGAAAAACTACCTGTGTGGCTGGGTGTAGGTGGTACACCGGAATCATTTGTCCGGGCGGGAAGTTTGGGGCTTCCTTTGATGGTGGCTGTTATCGGAGGCGAAACGCACCGGTTCCGCCCCTTGATTGACCTGTATCGCGAGGCAGGACGTAAAGCCGGATTTACATCGGAGCAGTTAAAGGTGGGCCTGCACTCACCGGGCTATGTTGGTGAGACGAGTGAACAGGCTGTTGTTGATTATTATCCTGGTTACGCGGAACTCTGGACCAGGTTAGGTCGCCAACGCGGCTGGCCGCCAGTGACCAAAGGGCAGTTCGATAGCCTGATCGCGCCAAAAGGCGTACTGGTTGTTGGCGGACCTGAGCAAGTGGCTGAAAAATTAATACGCCATAGCGAGGCGTTGGGTGGTGTCGACCGGTTTACATTTCAAATGGATAATGCTGGGTTGACGCATACTCAATTGACGAGGTCCATTGAACTGATCGGCAAGAAGGTTATTCCTTTGATTAACGGAAAAATATAAAGTTGTACAACTCATCAAGCGGTCATCTAACCATAGCAAGCACATTGTCTTGCGCAGAGATCTTAAGGGAAGTAATGTCAATGAAAGCAGAACGATTGTCATCAACGATCCGGAAACATCGCCTTGCCTGAATTCAGAATTTTTCCATTTCCTTTGTAGGGATGAATCAGTTTAAGCAGTTCACGTATAAGAAGTTTGGCATTTTATCTCTCACTTCTTCATCTCTTCGTGCCAACAACTATAAGGAGTATGATCAGTTCATTAAGATTCTTCTGCTGCGAGCGGGGTCATCCATCCAGATCGACTTTAAAAAATATGATTTAAAGAAGGATGCATTGTTCTTTATTAACGTCAATCAATGGTACGAAATTACCAAAGTAGGGAGCAACGATAGTTATCTGATTTATTATAACCGGGATTTTTATTGCGTGGAAATTCACGACAAGGAAGTATCCTGCGATGGAATTCTTTACAACAATGTTTACGAAATACCGGTTATATTCCTGTCCAGACAACATTCAACCATGATGGTTGGGATTATTAAAGAACTGATAACAGAACTCAATCAGGATGAGAGTTCTGCCGAAGAGATGCTCCGGATCTTATTAAAAGAGATCATTATCAAATCCACACGTATCTGGAAAACTTCACACGAGCTTGAAGATGGACAAGGTAAACATGATGTTGAGTTTCTGCGAGAATTCAGTCAGCTTGTGGAACTGAATTTCAGGCAGTATCATGCCGTATCCGACTATGCGGAGATTCTTAACATCACGCCCAAGGCACTGACTAAACGGATCAACAAGTATGGTAAAGCCACACCGAACGATATTATTAAAGACCGTATCATACTTGAAGCGAAACGATTGCTGGCACACAGCGACCTGAATGTGAAGGAGATTGCGTACCAGTTAGGTTATGATGACCCCGCCTACTTCAATCGCTTGTTTACCAAAGTATCAGACATTGCACCGGCAGAGTTCCGTAAGCAATACAAATCGGGCTGAGGGAAAATTGTCCAATTCAAGTAGCCAATTATCTATTACCCGGCCTCTTCCTGTCAGATAGTTTTGTGTCATTAATTCATAACCATATTAATGACACAAAAAATGAGAACACAATCTTTATTGAACAGGATGAAACAGAGTGTTTTATCCGTAATGGTTTTAGCCCTGGTTATCACCACCGCACAGGCACAACGTAAGAACGCAGCTTTGGGAAGAAGTGAGTACATCGAGGTAGAACCCAACGTTCGCTTACATGTTACTGATGAGGGTGAAGGCAAAGTCATCGTTTTAATTCATGGCTGGCCTTTGAGTGATGCCATGTATGAGTATCAATACAGTGAACTGATACAAAATAATTTTAGAGTTATTGGCATCACTCTTCGTGGTTTTGGAAAGTCGGACAAGCCGTATGGTCAGTACAATTACGATGTATACGCGGATGACATCAAAGTAATATTGGATAAATTAAAAATTGAACAAGCTACTCTTGGTGGATTTTCAATGGGTGGAGCCATTTCTATTCATTATGTGGCGAAACACAATTCAGCGCATATAAGCAAGCTTGCTTTGTTTGGTGCCGCTGCCCCGGTATGGACAAAACGCGATGACTATCCCTATGGCTTCACCAAAGAAGCGGTGGATGGATTGATCAAATTGAGTACAACAGACCGTCCACAATTATTGGAAAATTTTGGTAAAATATTCGGAGCGACAGAAACGGCTTTGCCATCGGGTTTAGGTAATTGGCTTGGCGCCATTAATCTTGAAGCTTCGTCTTATGCAACCACACAAAGTTTAATTGCACTTCGCGATACCGATTTGCGTTCGGAATTAAGTAAGATAAAAATTCCAACAACCATTTTTCATGGCGTGAAGGATAAGATTTGTGAATTCAGCTTGGCAGAACAAATGCAAAAAGGCATTCAAAATTCACAAATCGTTCGATTTGAAAACAGTGGGCATGGCTTATTCCTTGAAGAACGTGAGAAGTTCAACACCGAACTGATCAAATTTGCTAAATAATTATCAACACAAACATATTTTATTTATGAAAAGAAAAGCGACAGCCGTTTGGAACGGCACAGGCAAAGAAGGTAACGGAAATCTTACCACGCAAAGTACCGTATTGAACAAAACACAATACTCTTTCAATTCACGATTTGCTGAAGGCATAGGCACAAATCCGGAAGAGCTTATTGCCGCGGCTCATGCGGGATGCTTTACCATGAAGCTGAGCTTCGTGTTCGGAGAAGCAGGTTACACTCCTCAGGAGCTCATCACGGACTGTATCATTACTTTTGAAAATGGTGTTATCTCAAATTCTCACCTTGTGTTGAAAGCGCACATTCAAAACATCAGCAAGGAGAAGTTTGGTGAATGTGTTAAGGATGCCGAGCTCAATTGTCCAGTATCTCAGCTGCTGAAGACTTCAATTACTGTGGAAGCCACTTTAGTGTAATCCTTTATCTATACTGACTAAAAAGACATGAAAGATTTGAATCCCGAGAAACTGTGTTCTCCTCAGATTCAAATCTTTTATTTGACGTATTACCAACAACACATATAAGTTCTCTGTAGTGAACTATTATAGTAGCATACAATTAACTCACAGCGACAGGGTCGGGGTCACTTAATGATTACTTTCCTATAATAAATCCCGGTGGGATTTGCGATACTCAGGAAATAGATCCCGGCCGCCACATGATCCGGCAGGTTGATGGTGATCGTTGATCTTTGCAGTAGCTCAAATTCTTGTGAAAAGAGTTCTCTCAGCTGACTATCCAATAGTTTAATGAGCAATGGTGTTTTTGTATCATCGTCATTAATAGCAAGATTGATTTTATTGTCTGTGACAGGATTGGGGTAAACCTTCATTCCCTGTTGGTTTACGATGTCCACTTTTGCTACATCAGAATAGGATGTTTGTCCGTCAAAATCCACTTGTTTCAGCCGATAATAGGACCTGCCAGCAGAAGGAAGAGAATCTTCAAATACGTAGTTAAGGACATCGTGGCTGGTTCCTGCAGCTTTCACTTTTCCAATGGGTAGAAAAGAGAGTCCGTCTTTTGAACGTTCAATGTCAAAATAATCGCTGTTCAGTTCACTTGCTGTCGCCCAAAGCAACTCAACAGTTTCTTTATCCGTGACTCTGCCTGTAAAAGATATTAATTCTACAGGAAGCGGATTAGACAGTGAAATTGAAGCAAGCGTGAATGGACTAAAGCTTGTAACCGCTGCACTTGTCGTGATTGTTCCGGTAGAAGCAGTGCCTGTCGTTCCTCCATTTCCATGACTTACCCATGATGAATTGTTCCATCTCGCCACACGCAATGTTGCAGGATTAGTGATATAGGCCCCGGTACAATCCGATGTATTCCAGCTTAGCGTAACATTAACATTAGAAGTGCCAGTAGTCCTGTCGAGAATCCAGTACTCACATCCACTCAGTGTGGCAAAAGAAGGATCATATGTACTTACTCCTCCATAAGACTGGCCGGCTTTAAAATATTGGGCGGTGAAAGCATCGGTAGAACTGCCTGGAGCTGCAATGGCTATGGTACGATAGATTGAGCTATTCCCGGTGGGGAAAGTAAAAGCGGTGTTCCCGGTTTTTCGTACAGGGCCATTTATATAGCTGGAACTGCTGCCTCCGGTGTATGAACTGCCTGCAACAAAATTGAGATAGTTCGTTGATGTTGTACTGATTAAGCCGTTGGTCAAGGTGGATGTTACTCCAATGTCAACCGGTGTATTTAAAGTCACCGTATTGGTAGCTGAAGTTTTGCTCATTGTCAATCGCTGGATAACCGGGATTGAACTTGCCGATGTAATTGTCTGGTTAGTATTACCTGCAAACTGAACTACTCCAGTCCCTGATCCAAAAGTGATTACACTGGAACTACTCACGGTCACATTATCATGAAAAGCGTTGGTGCCATTGAAGGCGGGCTGCAATGTGCCTGAAGAGGTATTCGAAAATGTTATAGGGCCGAAGAATGTATCACTCGTGATATTGGCAAGAAGCCAGATTGCAGTGCTGCTGTTAGTCAGGCTGGTTGTACTATTAAATATGTTGCCGCCATCACAATTGTTTGCAGTTACTCCATTCTTGGAGATTGTAGCTAAACCGTTATACGTGCAGCCATTCAGATAAACTTGTGGGGAAACGAAATTCACACTACCATTAAATGTGGAATAGGGTCCGAGATAAGCAATGCTTGTTCCGGTAAGTGTGAAACTTTGAGCAGTGGCACCCGATTGAGTAAACCTTCTTAAGAGGAGCCTGCCAGCTGTAAACCCGGTGCCACCTACACTAATGGTTTTGCCGGTTGCCAGGGTTGCTGTTACGGCAGTTCCGGGGCCGTTTCCAAAAGTTACACCAGCAGCACCCGTAGCGTTAGTAGAGTTTACTATAATATTTTGATTGAACATAGTTCCCACCGCATTGTCAGCAAGAGCAATAAATCCGGATCCCGTATTGGTTATGGTAAGAACAGCATTAAAAATATCCGGATTGTTATATCCTGTTGCAAAATAGTTACCGCTTGAATTTGCTAAAATAGTAGCTCCACTAAACGTATTGCCGCCAGTACCCAGGTTATCAGTGGCTCCATTTTTTGTAAAAGAAGCTGTACTGCTATACGTACATCCGTGCAAAAGTATTTGCGGTGCTACGAAAGTGACGGCCCCGTTAAATGCGGAGGAAGGCCCAAGCTGTAGAGAACCGGTTCCTGTAAATGTGAGACTTTGAGCAGTACCGCCCGATTGAGTAAAGGCCTTCAACTGGAGTTTACCGGCAGAGAATCCGGTTCCCCCTACGGTGATGGTTTTTCCGTTCGCCAACGTAGAACTCATCGTGCTACCAGGACCATTCCCAAAAACGACTCCCACTCCGGCAGTAGAGTTTACAATGATATTTCCGTTGAACATATTTCCGGCAGTATTATCGGCTAAAGCGACAAAGGAAGACCCCGTGTTGGTGAGCGTAAGGTCGCCATTAAAAATATCCGGATTGTTATATCCGGTTGCAAAAAAGGAGTTTCCTGAATTAGATAAAGTAGTAACACCGTGAAACACATTCCCGCCATTGCCTAAATTGTTGGTGGTTCCTGTTTTCGCTATGGTGGTGGTGCTATAAAAAGTGCTTCCATTTAAATAGACCTGTACGGCATTACAGACTACGATAGGAGCAAAGGATGTGCTGACACCAAAAGTTGTTCCACTGAAAGTAGCGATACCAGAAGTAGTAATAGCAAAAGTTGCTGGAGTCGCGGAGCTATTGGTAATCGTACCCGAAGAAAAGGCATTATTGGCCGTACCCGAAATAGTCAGATTGTTTCCATTCAGGTCAATGGTACCTGTATAGCCACTTACCGTAATGCCCGCAATGGTTGGAACTATATTAACGATGCAGTTTCCATTGCTGCCACCAGTACCATCAAAGATCACTAAATCGGAAGAGGCAGGCACCGAGGCCCCGCCTGCTCCACCGGAAGTTGTGGACCAGTTAGCCGTATTATTCCAGTTGGCCGTAGCTATAGCTATCCAGTAACGTTGACCATACGAAGAATAACTGGCCAGGAAAAGCAAACACCACAAGCTCTTTATACCGAGTTTTTTCATTGGAATATTAATAGGGATAACTAATATAATACATCATTTTCGTTAAACATCGACATCATGTTTAATTGTCCTTACTATAAATCGCTGAGGGAACTTATAATCCGGGCAAACTACAGGAACCATAAATGTACCTCTGCCCTACTTTGCTTAATATCAGAAGAGGCAGACAAAATGGTATACAATTACCTGTCATTCATAATTTGCTTTCTGAAAACACCGGTTGATTTCCTTTTATCAAATTGAAATGATGAGGAAATGAATTTGGGATGACGACAACATGGAAGTCCTTTTTTAATGGGAAGGTTTAGTTTTTGTGAGGACTGACAGGCGCAGTTCTGAACCCGTTATAGCAGTATAAATAGTCCCGTCTCGCTGATCCTGTTTTCCTGCTCACCTTTTTGTCACCAGTGTTTTATTTAGAACTGGAGGTGATTATCTAACATTTGCATCAGTCGAATATCGAACCACGCCTGAATAGAAATGGATCCGCTTTATAAATTAAAACTGAAATGATGCGAAGTTCCGCAACAAAGTCCGTTGAGAAGTAAGGGTTCATTTAGGAATTTCCGGTATTCATCTAAGAATTTCTGGTATTCATCTACAATATAATTCATCATCGTATTATTCTTTCATCTTGCCACTCTTTGCTATAAATCAATCCTAAACTGTGATCATTTTTTTTAATAGAAGGATTCTCAATTTTAAAAAAAATAGCAGGGCATTGCTTCGCAGTATCCTGACCACCGGAATCGGTAAGACCACTTCGTCATTAAACAGGAGAAATATTCTGATATGTAATGCCTTGTCGTCTGTTTTAATTCTGACGTTGACAATCATGTACGCTTTTGTTTACGGCTACATCGATTACTTCCGGCCGATCAGCTGGTACTTCAATATCATTATCATGATATTTATTATTCCTCTTGTTCTCAACAGATATGGATATAATCAGGCAAGCCGCCTTCTCTTGAGTTGCGCCCCTCCTATCCTTACGATTGGGTTCTCCATCCTTTCTAAACTAACGATTGAGAATTTTACCTTCAATGACTATCACAACTTCCGGATAGCGCTCATCGTCTTTTGCAATATTCCTTTTTTCTTGTTCAGCTTAAGTGAAAAGAAAAGCCTTGCCGGTTCGTTTCTTGTGAATTTCTTGTGTCTCGCCCTGACTGATGTAATTCATCATTTATTCAACGTAGGTTATTATGATATTGGTTTTGAAGACACGCATTACAACTTCATTAACTTCTTTTCACTGATCGCTTCTTTACCCATAGTTTGCGGTATTCTTATTTTCAAAGGAATCATCGAAAAACAAATTACAAAAAATGAAGTGTTGGTGTCACGATTAAGGAAGAGCAATGCCAGGGTCGTCATTCAAAATCAACGCCTTCAGACTCAAAAAGAAAGCCTGGAAAAAGGCGAGTTACAATTAAAGAGTGCTTATGACACTATAAAAAATCAAAAATATCTTCTGGAAGAGGAGTTGGTCATGTATGATCATGAGGTATCACAGTTTTCGTACAATGTGTGTCATCATCTAAAGGGTCCTGCGGCTACGCTCTCCGGTCTTGTCAACATTATAGAGCAGGAGAGGACAGGGGATTCCGATAAAAATTTAATCAGCCATTTAAAATAAGTGTAAAGAAGCTGGAGCAGGTTATCAGCGATCTTAATCTGATTTTAAATATCCGGAGAGATATTTTCAGGCAGAAATCTTCTATTCTTATTGAACATGCTTTTGCCCAGGCCCTTGAGTTATTGAATGATGATATTCGCAGAACGCAGCCGATTATAAAAATGAACATAACAAGAGGACATAAAATTTTTGTCCCTCAGGGTTCTGTAATCAATATGTTCTTTAATCTCCTTTCAAATTCAATTAAATACAGAGACCCTTCCCGGCAACTGATCATCGAAATCCGATCGGGCTTTGATCATAACGGAAGCCGTATTGAAATTACAGATAATGGTCTCGGCATAGACCTCAGCAGGTTTGGTGATGATCTGTTCAAAATGTACAAACGATTTCACTTACATACTGAAGGAAAGGGGCTGGGGCTTTACCTCGTGAAGCTTCAGGTGTCAGCACTTGGAGGAACAATCATTGCAAGTAGTAAAGAAAATAAATACACCAAATTCACTTTGTCATTGCCCGGGGATCAGACTCCGGTTAGTGATAAAGTAAATGATCTTGTCCTTCATGGCGGTACAATTCCTGAAATGATCACGTTATAATTAATCAAGCTTTAATCATAATCATTTTATCAAATGAAATATTTTTTATCTGTTCTTCTGATCACAACCAGTACGTATCTGTATGCCCAGGAGACCCTAACTACTGATTCGCTGGCCAGGTATTATGACATGAGTCTCGAAGATCTTCAGAAAATAAAAGCCTCAGGCGTGTCCAGTGAGCTTGAGAAGTTTCTCAACTCACTCATGTCTGTCGCTTCACAAAAAACATTGTCAACCCGGGAGAGCCCAAGCATTGTGAGCCTGATCACGGAAGAAGAAATCAGGAAGTCGGGAGCAAGAGATCTTGTTGATGTATTCCGATTAGTCCCGGGGTTTGATTTTGCTTATGACGGAAATGGAAAAATTGGTTTGGGAGTAAGAGGGAATTGGGTGAACGAGGGAAAAATTTTATTGCTGATGGATGGCTTGCTCATGAACGATATTTTTTCTGCTAACCTTTCGTTCGGCAATCACTTTTCGGTTGCCAACATTAGCCGGATCGAAATTATCCGGGGCCCGGGTTCTGCTATCTATGGAGGGTTCGCTGAACTGGGTGTTATCAATATCATTACAAAAAAAGGAAGTGAGCTGAAGGGCGGGTATGTTAATACAACGTATGGACAGACGAGCAATGCTTATGCAAGAAGAAATGTTGAGTTCGGTGTTGGGAATGAGATTAAGAACTGGGACTTCAGCCTGACTGGTATTTTGGGGCAAGGCAATAAGAGCGATCGAACTGACATTGTAAGCCAGGGACTGGGCGGAGGAGGGGGACCCGGCTCAACTCCTACAATTAGCGCCTCTTATCAAAGTTTTGCTGGTAACTCCCGCGCAAATCCTTTCATGCTCAATCTCAAAGTTCAGAATAAAGGTTTCTCATTCAAAACCATTTTCGACAACTATCAAACCACGCTTCATGACGGCACCGACAGCAGCACGGGTAAATGGCTTCTCAGTCAAAAGGCATTTTCCACTACATCCGAAATGAAATACGATGTTAAGCTTTCAAAAAAATTAACGTTAACTCCAGCCATCAGTTATATCAGACAGGACCCGAAGACCCGGAATTTGAGCAGCGGATCTTCTTACTCTCAAACTACAGCTGAGCGATTAAAAACCGGATTATTATTTACCTATAACCCGTCAAGAAAAATCAACATCGCTGCCGGTTCAGAACTCTTTAAAGACAAAGCTGTAAATAACAGAGATTCTATTCAAACAATTGATAGCAACGTCAATTCTATTTCGTATACGAATTACGCCTTTTTTACTCAAATGATGTTGAAGCACAGGCTTGTCAATGTTATTCTCGGAGCCCGCTATGATCACAACTCAAAATATGGTAAAGCGTTTGTTCCGCGGATTGGGCTCACCAAAAAAATCAATCAGTGGAATTTTAAATTGTTATACAGCGGTTCATTCCGGGCGCCAACCATTCAAAATATTGCACGAGGTATACAGCAAGATAGTAGTGGAATGCCAGTTGGGAATGGTATTAATCCTGAAAAAACATTTATTGCCGAGTTAGAGACAGGCTACCAGATAACCAGGGATATGGTGATTACGCTGAACGTTTATCAGAGTAATATCAAGGACCCGATTGTATACAACAGTGACCTCAATTTTTATAGTAATGGCAACAACGCGGGAACCAGAGGACTGGAGGTTCAATGGAAATGGAAAAAATCATGGGGATACGTTGATGCCAATTACTCCTTCTATAGTGTAAAAGGATTAAGTAAAATAAGCAGTTACACCACGCGGCAATTCACGTCCGGTGATGCCATCGTTCCCAGCGGAAGTGAACGGGACAAGAGCAGTCTGCTGGCTTTCCCGACTCATAAAGCAACCATCAATGGAAGTATTAATGTGCTGAAAAACCTTTCTGTTAGTCCAACCATTATTTTCTACGGTACACGCTATGGATACGAACTGCAGCAAACACAGGATGGTTTCAAAAATGATCTGATAAAACACAACCCCACATTACTGGCTAACCTCTTCGTGTATTGGAAAACACCTCTTCGTGGGCTTGATGGTGGGCTCGGTATAAGTAACGTGTTCAACAACTCTTATAACTACTTATCTCCTTATTTTACTGTAACCGGTTCGTATCCTTCGTTGTCCCGCGAATTCTTATGCAAATTATCCTACAACCTTAGTTTTAATTCGAAGTGATATGAGATCGTACCAAAAAATAATTAGTATATCTTTTATATACCTGTGCTTTGGTATATCATCAGGAAGGACTCAATCCGTTGACTATAAAGCCCAGGTACTGTTTATGTATAATTTTATTAAGTACACTAACTGGCCCGTACTGGAAAACAATTTTACGATCGTGGTCTATGGTAACTCACCCATAACTGATGAGCTTAACAAACTTGCATCCTTAAAAAAAACACCCGGAGGAAAATCAATAACAGTGATACAGACGCAGGATATTAATACCATTACAGGTTGCCAGATGCTATATGTAACGGAGGGGCTCAGTAAAGAAATGCCACACATTATAAATTTCATCAGGGATAAATCAATTCTCATTATAGGCCAACGCGATGGCCTGGTTAAGAAAGGAGCCGGCATCAATTTCTTTACACAAGATGACGACAGACTTGGTTTTACAATTAGCCTGAAAAACCTTGAGGCAAGAAAAATAAAGATTGCAGGAGAGCTACTCAGGCTTGCTGAATTGTCAGATTAGGATATAGCCCGGAATCAGATGGTTTTGCTTTTAAACTATTTAATATGCAGACAAGTAGTGAGGTGAGGCACATGGATGATTGAAGAAATTTCTCCTTTAGCCGACAGGGTTTTCCCGTCTGGCCTTTTTTAGATGGAAATCAAGTAGTCAGTTTTTGTGAAGTTAAGCGGTTGAGTTAGATGGAGTCTTCAATTTTTCAATGAATTCTTCTACGGTTTCGCTTTCTGACAATCCTAATTTCTTTTTCAACCGGTAACGCGATGTCTTAACGCTTTCTGGAGATATACCTAACATAGAGGCCATTTCCTTAATGGAAAGGTTTAATTTTATGAGTGCCGACAGACGCAGTTCTGAAATAGTAATGGCAGGATACTTATAACGCAGCTTTGAAAAAAAAGAGGGATAAATATCTTCGAAGGCTTTCTTAAAGTTTTCCCAGTCTTCGTCAGTAAGAATGTTCGATTGAAGTATCTTATCAATTTTTATTATCTGTACGTCTTCGCTTGAGCTATTGCTCTTAAATTGCTCCAGTTCAAGATTAATTCTGTTTATGATTTCCGATTTTTCGATCAGGCTTTGAGTATAAAGATTTAATTGTTGTCTTTTTAATGCAAACTTTCTTTTGACGATTAAGCGGAACCGGCTATAGAGCAGGAGCCCGATGATAAGCAATCCCACCAAAACAACTATAAATATATTTCTGCGAAAAGCTTCCACCTGGTTACGTTGTGTTATCAAGACGATTTCTGCTTCTTTTTTATCCAATTCGTACCTGGATTTTAACTTTTCTATAGAGCCGAGGTTTTCGGAATTTTTGATACTATCATTAAGCGCTACGTAGAGCGATTGAAATTCGTACGCCTTTTTATAATCATTTAGTTTTTCATGCGCTTTGGAAACCCGGTAATAGCTATCCCGCAAATCACCTTTAGAAGTTACTTTTAGTGCAAGTTCTAACCCCTTTTTTGCAATCACCAATGCTTTCACAGGTTGTCCCTGTGCAGCATAGATCTCACTTATGGCACCATAACTTTGTGCCAATAAAGTTGGATCCTCTTCTTCTATTGCAAGTTGCAAAGCTCTCTCCTGAAAGATCATGGACGTTTCATACTCCTTCTGCCTCAAGTGGATCATTCCAATGGAGTTCAGAATAAAACTTGTAAAAGATTTGTCCTGAATTTCCTCACTCATTTTCAATGCGCGGGTATAGTAGTCCAAAGCCAATGAATCGTTCTTTTGTTTTTCATAAACGGAGGCGATGTTATTGAGCGCGCGTACAATGCCGCCTTTCGAATTTGTCTTATTCCAGACAGCATACGCTTTATTGAAATAATCCATCGCTTCTTCCAACTCGTCCTGGCCTAGATAAATCACTCCTATGTTATTGTAACACATGGCTGAACGCCCGGCATCTTGTATTCTTTCATAATAGTCGAGGGCCTTTAAAAGAAATTCGATTGCCTTTGGTGCATCTCCTACTTTTTTATAATAAAGGGCCAGGTATATATTGGCATTAGCTTCACCTTTTCCAAAATGGATTTTTCGGGCCAGCAACAATGCCTCCTGAGCACCCCGTTCCATCTCTTCTGTATTGGAGACAGAGTGCATCCTGCAAAGCTCAATAAGTGTGTTTACCCGATTGGTATCGGCCTGAAGTGTTTTTAAAATAGTTTGAAGACTATCGATTTTAGGCGTTTGAGCAAGAGTGAAATTGAACAGAGTAATAGTGAAGCACTGTATTAACAAGTATTTGGTAAATACTTTAATCATAATTCTAAGTTGTTTTGCCACTATTAATTATCCTTCATTGATCTATTCAGATTCTGTCGGAATAACAGACCTCATAAATCTCTTGTATTGCCAGGGAGATTTGTAAAGAAAGATTCCATGAAAGGTATTTGTCTTTGTCTACTATTTTGTCACGGATTAAAATAATAGGGCAAACATAATATTTAATCCTCATTATACGGCTCCTGATTGCCTGTTTGGGCCCCCATTCACCTCATTTTCGCTAACCTTTTTGTTCACTTTTTTGTCAGGTGTGTTTTTATTTGAACGGTGGCCAATTACGGATATTTCGGCACTCACATATAAGAATATGTTAAGAAGGTAGCTCGTACAATGGACTAAAAAATGATTATAAGATTTTCCCTTGCACCCATTACTATTTTACTGCTATCGTTTGCATTCTCTATAGTGAATCCAACCAAAGCACTGAGCCAGAAGAAAAATACAGATACAGTGGATAGCCCCGCTGCTGCTGAAGGATTTGCTCAGGCTACAAGCTTTTTATTAGAAGGCCTGTTTGATCAATCCATATCCTCTTTTGTTAGTGCCGAAAATGAGTATAGAAAATCAAAGAACGAACAACAGATCATTGCTTGCTATTTAGGAATAGCCACCTGCTATTCTTTAAAAGATGATTTTAAAAAATCATTGGAATTCAATGAGAAAGCTTTGTCACTTCATAAGAGCAGAATTGAGAATGATCCTGAAGGTCTTGATCTGATCCTCAGCAACATTGCTTTGTGTAAGGAGGTCCAGCGCATGAGCAATGGCCGGTTTGAGAAATGATTTTAAATCCGGAAAACTCAGGCAGTATAAATCCTGTGCTGGTACAATCTGGTATTGACTCATTATTAACTCCCCATGTTATCCGTGATCTTAAATAAAGCCTTATTGACAAATTATACTCTATGAGAAAAGAAAATTACTTTCTTATGTTAATCGCGTTGGTTTCGTACTTAAAGCAAGGCGAGGCGCAAACGGTGCTTGATAATACACAGATCCGGTTTTTTGCCGATGCAGGCTTTACGGCAGTGCGCGATTCAACGCAAAAGTTCGGGAATACATTTCAGTATGGAAATATCGAAGTGTTGCTGACCTCACAGGTAACAGATAAAATTTCAGTGCTTGCAGAGCCGGTCTTTTCAACCGATGGTGTTGTGCTGTTAAACCGTGCCATGTTGAAATATTCGTTTAACGATTATTTTAATTTCAGTGCCGGGAAACTGTACGTACCCTTCGGTTTATGGAATAACACCTTTTACCATTATGCCCGGGTGCTTACACCAACTGTTGATAACCCTCTTCTGGCAACAAGTGCATCAAGAGATGTGGGTGTTCAGTTAAGTGGCGATAATATTACCCATGCCAGGCTGGGCTACCGGTTGATGGTAGGCAATGGTAACTTTGGCGGTACTTCATCCAAAGCAATAACCTATAATATTTTTGCTGAACCTGTAGACAACCTGAAGATTTCGTTTTCAGGTCATCATCAGAAAATACCAGTTGGCCCGCTTACACCAGTCGAGGTAAGGCTCAATTTTGTTGATGCCAGCGTCATGTATATGAGTGGCAAAGGGTTTGAGTTTTCGACAGATTATATACGGATTAATCAAAGTAACGACTTTACAGGAACCACCACACAGGACCTCTTCTTCTTTTATGGAGGTTACAAAATAAAAAAATTTACCCCCTATACGTACTTCTCCAATTTTACACTTGCCAATGATGTGATCAATACCACTGGCACTAACAACGCCACGCTTGGGGTGCGCTACAATTTCAGCGCTCTTTCAGTATTGAAATTGGAAGCGCTTGCACTTGAAGCGGACGACTTTAAAAAAATTCACCAGGTAAAACTTTTGTGGGCTATCGGCTTCTGATCCTTAACATATAAAAGACATTATACATGAAAAAAATATCGACTCTGCTTGTATTTCTTCTGATCAGTGTACTACTCACCTCCTTCAACAGAGAGACTACTGCTGCAGGCGAAAGCATGACTGTTATCGTAAATAGAGACAACCCCGTGGCTAATCTGGCAGCTGGTGAAGTGAAGCTTTATTATTTGCGGAAGATCAAAAAACGCTGGCCGGAAATCAACAAGAACATACGGCCGGCTGGGCGCAAAAGCAAGTGCGTGGAGCAGGATGCCTTTTATACACAGGTGCTTGGCATGACAGCTGATGAAGTGGAACAATACTTTGCCACCAAGCAGCTTCAGAATGCAGAGCGCCCGTATGATAAGTTTTTGTCCGATGCAGATATCATCCGTTTCGTGGAAGAAGAGCCAGGGGCGATTGCCTACGTAAATGCCCGGTCGCTAACAGAGGAGGCAAAGCGTAAAGTGAAAGTAGTGCTGACATGGTAAAGTGGAGATTGAATCTTTCAAGACAGGTTTCCATCGGCTACCTGTTGATAGTTGTGGTGGCCCTGGCAGCCAGCTTGTTTTGCTTTTTTACGCTGCGAAATAATCAAAAGTTGGACGATCGCATCCGGCAAATTTATCTGCCTACCTACCTGTTACAAAAAGATCTTTACGCTCTTCAGGGCAATGCTTTGAAATTAAGTAACAGCTGGATTTACCAGCCTGACCAGCAGGGGAAACAACAACTCCAGGCTATTCATACCACTGAGTTTCCTGCTTTGAAGAAAAGGCTGGAGGAATTGCTGGCCGCTTCCGGAGACAATTCAAATGATATGCAGGAGCTGCTGAAAGAATTTGAAATGGTACTGAATGCCCAGCGTGAATTGATGCATGTGTTGTCTGCTGATAGCACTTACGGCAATGATGCTTCAGTAGATGAGGCCATCGCTTTGCTGGAAACAGGGATAATACCGAAAGCACAGCTTCTTGCCGATCATCTTCACACCTGCATGCAGGCACAGGAACAGAAGATGAGCCAGGCACAGGAGGATAAAGAGGATTCGTACGATTTTCTTGCTCTGTTGCTGGGTACGATGGTACTGCTGTTTATCAGTATCTCCTACGTTGCTTATTACTTTTCGAGAAAGAAAATAGTGAAGCCTATACTCCGGCTCAAAGATACCGTTCTCGAAATGTCGGAGGGTAAATCCATCGAAGAGGAGTTTGAGATGCAGGAAGATGAAATTGGGGAGATGACCCATGCTATTGCCACATTAATGAAAGGCATCAATGCAAGAGCCGCCTTTGCATTGCAAATTGGCAATGGAAATTACACGAATGACTTCGCTCTTTTAAGTAGTGAAGACACGATGGGTAAAGCACTGCTGGACATGCGTGAAAACCTGAAGCACAATGCCGAAGAAGAGCAGCGCAGGAACTGGGCGGTTTCTGGTTTGGCTAAGTTTGCTGAAATCATCCGGAATCAAACCGACTTTCAAAAACTCGGAGATGCCATCATCAGCAACATTATCAAGTATACCCATTCCAACCAGGGAGGCTTATTTGTAATAAGCGATGAAAATAAAAACGATGTGCATCTGCGATTGCTCTCCTGCTATGCCTGGGATAAAAAGAAGCATGTTGAAAAAACCATTCGTGAAGGGCAAGGCATGGCGGGCCAATGCTGGCAGGAAGGTAATCCCATTTTCCTGACCCAGGTTCCTTCTGATTACGTCACGATTACTTCTGGTCTTGGACACGCTACACCTCGTTGTCTTTTCCTGGCGCCTCTCAAAGTGAACGATGTAATTTATGGTGTGCTGGAGCTGGCTTCTTTCCAACCCTACCAGGAACACGAGCGGGAATTCATTGTGAAAGTGTGTGAAATTATTGCCTCCGCTATTTCAACTGTAAAAATAGCGGAGCAGACAAAACATTTGCTGATACAAAGCCAGCAGCAGGCCGAAGCAATGCGAAATCAGGAAGAAGAAATGCGGCAGAACATGGAAGAGCTGCAGGCTGCACAGGAAGGCATGGAAGGCATGATGAAAGAATCAAAAGGTCAGGAGCTTTACATGCGCAACCTGATCGATGCTTCAACCGATTCTATTCTTACGTTCGATCACGAATATAAAATTATCCATTCCAACCAGGTAGCCAGGGCTGGATACCGGGCAATTGGTATTGCTATCGAAAAGGCAGGTGCTAATCTTTTACAACTCATCCCGGTCGCGGATCGGGAGATGTTTAAACAATTATTTGATACAGGCCTTTCCGGTGAAGCCGCTGAGATGACCTATCAAAGCCAGTTGGGAACTCATTTCGTAGTTAAATATATCCCGATTAAAAATGAACAAGGTGAAGTGACGGCCGTAGTTCAGTTCTCATCGGATGTTACGAAGCTGATGAAGGCGCAGGAAGAAACAAAGAAAATGCTCCGGGAAAGCCAGGCACAGGCGGAAGAACTCCGGGCACAGGAAGAAGAGTTGCGCGCCACCATGGAGGCCGAAGCACAACGAAACAAAGATCTTGAGCGGGCCAGCTCGCAAGCGGAAGCTCAAAAGCAGATGATGCTTAAAGTGATTGAGAAGCTGAAGGAAAAAGAAAAAGAAAGCCAGGCACAAGCCAATGAGCTGCGAGCTCAGGAAGAAGAATTGCGTGCACAGCAGGAAGAGCTACGCCAGAATATGGAAGAACTGGAAGCAACACTGGATGCAGAAGCAAAGCGAGGTAAAGAAGCGGAGCGCAACAATGTGCAGTTAGAAGCGCAAAAGCTGATGATGATTAAAAACATTGAAAAGCTAAAACAAAAAGAACAGGAAAGTCAGGCACAGGCCGAAGAGCTTCGCGCCCAGGAAGAAGAACTGCGTGCCACCATGGAGGCTGAAGCAGCACGGAACAAAGCTCTTGAGCGGACAAACTCGCAAACAGAAGCCCAAAAACAGATGATGATCAATGCGCTTGAAAAATTTAAACAGAGAGAAAAAGAATTGATGACAGAACTCGAACTGAAAGAGAAGGCCATAGCCAACCTTACCAGAACAATCAGTGATAATTAAATTTTAATTGCATGATAACTTTTTTTGAAAAAGACTATATCGAAATCAGATACAGCAGGCAGGAGCACCTGTTGGTTTTGAAATGGCTGGCTTCTCCTACTTCTGCAGAATACAGGGAAGGAATGAATGCGATGATTGATGCTATGAAGCATTTTAAGACAGGTAAAGTGATATATAATTTAACACTCGCTGGCGCGCTTCATCCGGATGATCAACGTTGGTCAGTTTCCGATTGGCATCTCCGGGCAGTGAACGCTGGCCAGTCACATGTAGCGCTCGTCCTTGCATCCGATATTTTCATTCAAATGGCGATCGAAGACACCATGAAGAACATCACATTACCAACGGCTTCTTTTGATAGCATGGAGAAAGCCCTTGATTGGCTGAGACAATTCTGAATCATCTAAACTTCATTTACTATTTATGCAAAACTATTTTGAAAATGAATCTGTCATCATCCGCTACGATGAAGGGAACCATCTGCTGATACATCAATGGAAAGTCTCCCCCACATCCCAGGAATTCAAAGAAGGTACAAATATTCTTATCACTGCTTTTGAACATTTCAAAACAGGGAAGCTGGTAGGTGATGTCCGTCAGTTGGGTGCAGTGCTTCCTGATGATCAGCAATGGATTTTAACGGATTGGATTCCAAGAGCATTTAAAGCTGGCTTCTCCTGCTCAGCAACGATTGTACCTCAGGATATTTTTACCCAAATGTCTCTTGAAGGAATGTCCGGGCATTTAGAAGATCTGTCGAGTAAAAATTTTGACAACATGGAGGCTGCTATTGAGTGGATCAAACAGTTTTAATACTATCATTCTCATAACTCAAATGATTAAATAATGTACTGATATGATTGCTACGCTTCAAACTTTTGAACATGGAAGACTTGATTTTGACGCTACAATACCCTGTATTGTTACTGTTCAGACTGGATTTATGGATTCGCATGAATTCAGGTTATTCCTAAACGATGGTATAAAACAGCTGATTGAAAAAAAGAAGGTGTATGACAAAATCTTCTGGATAGCTGATGTACGGGAAGCTGATGCTATTGCTTTAGAGGATATAGAATGGGTTGCTACCGATTGGACTTCCAGGATATTAAGTGAAGGGCTCACGCACATGGCTTTTGTGAAAGCTAAAGATGAGGTAGCCAACATGTCGGTTACCGTATATGAAGAATCTACTCAGGAGCTGATAGTAGATGGTAAAAAAATGACCATAGCCAATTTCTCTAATATAGAAGAGGCTAAGGAGTGGTTCCTGAAAATGGCAGTATAAGGTACAATCCAATCAATACCATTTAACAGAATCAACTACAACATGCAAACTTATTTTGAAATAACTATATCGCCAATGAGGTGTGGAAGACACTAAGAGCCAGGTGGACAATCCTCTTTTCCTCTGTCAATTTCGATAACATGGAGGCCGCTATCGAGTGGATAAAACAGGCTCGACATTATAAATTCTCATCATTCAACTATTAATACTCAACAACTAAAAAGAATGCAAAATTATTTTGAAACAGATTACGTCACTGTTGGCTACGATAAAGGAAATAATTTAATAATACTGAACTGGATCGTTGCTCCTACTTCTGATGAATTCAGGGAGGGGTTGAATTCCCTTATCGCTGCCATGGAACATTTTAAAACGGGAAAGCTTGTAACCGATACAACGTATCTGGGGACGATCCATCCAGCAGATCAGCAGTGGTCGGCAACGGAGTGGGTTCAAGGTGCCATCAAAGTTGGATACTCCCAAATTGCCATCATCATTCCTGCCGATGTTTTTACACAAATGTCAGTCGAAGACACCATGAGTCAAGTGGATAATCCGCTTCCGTTTGCTCATTTCGACAACATGGAAGCGGCTATTGACTGGATAAAATAGTTTTGACTCCTCTGAAATAAAATCTCATTTTAAACATTGAATAACAATGCAAAATTATTTTGAAACAGATTATGTCACTATCGGATACGATAAAGACAATCACATAATCGTACATCGATGGATTGTTGCACCTACTTCTGCAGAGTTGAGGGAAGGGGCCAACATGACAATTTCGGCCATGAAACAATTCAAGACAGGTAAAATAGTGTGGGACACACGCAACATGGGTACGCTTCACCCGGATGATCAGCATTGGGCGGCTACGGAGTATTACAACAATGCCAGAAAGGCTGGATACTCACAAGCTGCTTTCATTATACCCTCGGATATTTTTACTCAGATGTCCATAGAGAATACAATGAGCCAGGTGGAGAGTATTTTTTTATCTGCTTATTTCGATAACATGGAATCGGCTGAAGAGTGGATGAAACAAGCAGGTAAGCCCGTCAACGGCCCTGCACGATAGTCCAAATCTCATTTGCCCCTGAATGAAAACAGAATGCCAGGCACAACAGATTGCTGTGAACAGTAAGAATGAACCGGATGGAAGTTGTGAGAGAGATAGCAATAGAATAGTGTTTGGTGAACAGAATTGTACAATAGAATAGCAAATGAAATTCAATTACATATCCTATATCAAAAGAGCAAAATTGTTTTTATATCTGATCGTTGCCGCTCTTGGAGTAATGCTCGTAGTAAAGATAATCAATTGGATGGGTGCCTGGTGACAACAACAAATGAATCAACACAGTTAGAAATACCTTTATAATATTCTGTCTATGGCCTCATTTATCAGCAATTAAACATTTATGCAAAATTATTTTGAAACAGATTTTGTGACGGTTAGCTATGATAAAGCCAATCATTTACTAATCCTGAAATGGATCGTTGCTCCTACTTCTGTTGAATTCGGGGAGGGCTTGGGTTCTTATCATTCCATCGGATGTTTTTACTAAGATGTCAATGGATGGCGCTATGAGCTATATAGTCAGTGAGTATCCAATTGCTTATTTCGATAACATGGAAGACGCTATTGATTGGATAAAAAAGCCATGACTCAAATAATTAAATAATTTAAAAATATACTGACATGATCACTATGCTTCAGAATCAATTATCAAACAGACAGCATGCAAACCTATTTTGAAAAAGACTTTGTCATCATTGGTTATGATGAAACTAACAAGCTCATAGTCGCAGAATGGAAAATACCACCGACTTCACAAGAATTCAGGAACTGCATGGATGTGCTGATTGAGGCGCTCACTCATTTCAATACCGGCAAAGTAATCTTTGACACACTGTACCTGGGCATACTGCCGGAGTCTGACCAGGAGTGGGTATCCAGCGATTGGTATGGAAGGGCAGTAAAGGCTGGCTATTCACGTGTAGCTTTTGTTTTACCGCACGATGTTTTCACAGATATGTTTGTGAAAGAAACCGTGAAACGAACATCAAACCGGATACCCACTGCTTATTTTGACAATAGACCCGCAGCTATTGATTGGTTGAAAAAATCTCATGACTCAATAATTTGAAAATAGGCTGATATGATTACTACGCTTCAGACTTTTGAACATGGAAGACTTGATTATGACGCTACGGTACCTTGTATCATACTTGTTCAGGTTGGATTTATGGATTCGCATGAATTCAGGTCATGGTTAAACCATGGCTTGAAATTGCTGATTGAAAAAAAGAAGGTGCATCACAATATTTTGTGGACAGTTGATATACGGCAAGCTGATGTTGTTGCCCAACAGGATATAGAATGGGCCGCTACAGATTGGACTTCAAGTGCATTGAAGGAAGGGATCGCGCATGTTGCCTTTGTGAGACCCAAAGATGAGTTGGCCGACATGTCGATGACCACATATCAAGAAACTATTCAGGAAGTGACGGCAGAAGGTAAAAAAATGATTATGGCTAATTTCAATGATATAGAAGAGGCTAAGGAGTGGTTCCGGAGAATAACAGTATAAGTATAGTGAACTGATCAATAACATTTAACGGTAATCAATTATCAACTACACAGTAGCATGCAAACCTATTTTGAAAATGACTGCATCACGATTGGATATAATGAGATTTCCCACGCTGTGATAACTCAATGGACTACCCCTCCGACATCCGATGAATTCAGAGAAGCGCTTAACGTTGTCCTCGCAATAATGGAGTGCTTTAAAACGGGAAAACAAGTTTCGGATACAACGAGGTTAGGAGCAATGCATCCGGAAGACCAGAGATGGGTAGCTACTGTTTGGTTTGAGAGAGCTGTCAAAGCAGGATACTCCCATTTGGCAATCATTGTTCCCTCCGATGTATTCACGCAGATGTCAGTGGAAGACACCTTTAGCCAGGTGACTAACCCTATCCCCTGTGCTTACTTTGATAATAGGGAAACGGCTATTAATTGGATAAAGCAGTTCTATCTCATCTAAAAAATAAATTCTCATTTTAAATCAATATCGATGCAAAATTTTTTCGAAACAGACTACATCACCATTGGGTACGATAAGACCAATCATGTAATGCTGGTGAAGTGGATAGTAGCGCCTACTTCCACGGAATACAGAGAGGGTCTGAATTCTTTTATCGCTGCCATGGAACATTTCAAAACAGGAAAGATTATATCAGACGCCACCTATCTGGGAACGATCCATCCGGATGATCAGCAGTGGTCGTTTACAGAGTGGTTCCAAAGAGCTATCAAAGTGGGATACTCGCAAATGGCTCTTATTATTCCTAACGATGTCTTTACACAAATGTCTGTGGAAGACACCATGAACCAGGTGGCCGGTCGTTTTCCGTTTGCTTATTTCGACAACATGGAAACTGCAATTGAATGGATCAACCAATTCTGAATTTATCTGAAGCAAAACATCACTTTTAATAATTGAATGGCTATGCAAAATTTTTTCGGAATGGATTACATCTCCATCAGGTACGACAAAGTAAATCATATAGTCGTATTGAAATGGATCATTCCACCTACTTCGGACGAATTCAGGGAAGGATTAAATTCTCTTCGGGCTGCCATGGAGCATTTTAAGACAGGAAAGATCATCACAGATGTGGGCCACTTAGGCACGATCCATCCAGACAACCAGCGCTGGGCCGCAACGGAGTGGCTTCAAAGCGCACTGAAGATTGGATATTCACACATTGCTATCATTATGCCTTCTGACATTTTCACTCAAATGTCAGTGGAAGATACGATGAGCCAGGTTGATAGTCCATTGTCATCTGCTTATTTCGACAATATGGAAAAGGCTATTGAGTGGATAAAATAGTTCTAAGACGCCCAACGCTTTCATTTCACATCTTCATCAAACACAAAAAATAGTATCCGTTTATGGCACAATTTATCCCCTTTCAATCCGGAGTAGAAGTAAAAGGACAAAGCCTTCTTTCAATTGTAAATGCAATTGATTTTGGCAAAGAATCAAGACTGGCGATTCTAAAAAAACACGGCATAGAAAATCCTGTGCCGGAAAGCTGGTATAGCCAGGAAAAAATGATGAACGCTTTTAAAGAAATAGCTGATCAGATAGGTAACAATACCCTTTTTGCTATTGGAAAATCGATACTTGAAAATGCAGAGTTCCCTCCTCAGATAGACGATTTGGAGAAGGCGCTGTATTCTATTGACATGGCTTACCAAATGCATCACAGAGGAGGGAATACAGGATATTATAAACTCATCAAGTTTGATACGAAAAGAAGAGAGGCCATTATGGAATGTAAAAATCCATATCCCAGTGAGTTTGACAGGGGGATTATTTCTGCCGTGTTAAGGAGATTCAAACCTAAAGACTCTTTTAAGTACGATGCAATGCTGGATCTAATGAAAGAAACAAGGCTGAAAGGAGCAGATAGCTGTACCTATTGGATTACGTGGTAGAGCGCAAACATCCATCCATTACATATTTAACAGGTATGAGCTCAACAAGACGATAAGCAAATTTCTGTATGATCCTGTTATGAGATGCTATGGAAAATGAAAACTCCTCCTCCGGAGAGGAAAAAAATTCATGAACAGGCCCAGGCTATCATCATGAAAGCCGGGTAAAAAGGGTAGCCGAAATTTTAAAAGACGATGAGACTGAGATGCAATTAAATGCTGTCGCAAAAACAACTCAATTTCTAAAAACAAATTTTAATACAATTGAAGAGACTGAAAAATGGCTTGACGAATGACATCGATTAATTTTTATTATACGAATAACATTTTAGAAAAAAATATACTGCTGCGTTTCCTGCGAAGCACGATGGTGATTGTGTGCCTGTATGGCGTATATGATTTTTTCAACCAGGACGATTCAGCCTTGTTGAAAGCCATCCTTTGCTTGTTGGTGTTTGGCGGGTGTTACGGCTTTGTTAAGCATACGAATAGCTCCCGCCTCAGTATACAGGTTACACTAGCGATATGTATGCTATCCACTGTTTCAGGTTTTTTTTTCCTGGGTGGTTTCACTGGAGTTACCTCGCTGGACTTTTGCGCGCTTGTAGTACTACTTACTATGATTCTTTCCGGAAATGAAAGACGCATATTTCTGCTCTTCTTTCTTTTACAGATGGTTGTACTGGGCAGTATCCAGGTTTTCCATAGCGAATGGATCACGGATACTAAAATAAATGATCCGTCCTTCATTAACATTGCCGAGGTGCTGGCCCGGATTGGCAATATGCTATACGTAGGTTATTTGTATAAAACAGAATATGAAAAAGAGCGTGCCCAGGTGTTCCTGACAAGCGGAAGACTGGAAGAATCAAACGCTGAAATTTCCATACAAAATGAAGTGATCGCCTCCACCAATAATCAGCTAGAGATAACGATGTTCAGGCTTAAAGAAGAGCAGACGCAGGTACTTGAAGCTAATAAAAGACTGGAAGAAGCAAACGCAAGGATACTCGCTCATGGAAAATACATAACGGCCTATAATAATCAATTGAAAATTTTAGTGACCGAGCTTAAAAATGAACGGGAGCAAGTACTGGAAGTTAATGAAAAATTAGAAGAAGCGAATACTGAAATTTCTGCACAGAGCGAAACCATAGCCAGCTACAATGGGAAATTAGAGGCCATGGTGGAAAAAAGAACAAAAGACATACTGCAACTCAATAAAAAATTAATCGAGTACTCGTTTGTCAACTCGCACAAAGTCCGGGGCCCGTTGGCCAGAGTGCTTGGCCTGATTTACCTGATGAGGAAAAATCCCGCAAACGGACCAGACCACGATGAATACTTAGATAAACTGGAAATAAGCGCCAATGAACTTGACTATATGGTAAAAGAGCTGACCATTGTTTTGAGCGCGGAGACCAACGACCGGATCGAGTTTATAAAAAGCACTGACGGTAAAAAAGAGTTGTCTGGCTATAATTTTTAAAATCAACGATGACCACAATGAATTGCAGCACGACAAGGATTGTCCTTACTAAAACAACCAACTATTTAATTCTGGTTTTATTTATTTCTATTCCTTTTATAAGCCATGGGACGCACGCGGTTATTGGTCCGGATGAATTGTTCGCCAGCGGCATGAAATACTTCTCCGGCAGTCGTTTTGATGAAGCAATCTCATCATTCATCCAAGCAGAAAAAGAATACAAGATCTCGAATAATACGAAGCAAATGATCGGATGCCGTATGGGAATTGCCACTTGTTTTTTTGCAAAGGGCAATATTAAAAAGGCGCTTGAATATAACGAAAGTGCATTGGAGCTTCACATAAGGGAAATAAAAAACGATCAGAAAGGATACGATCAGATCAAAGACAATATCGCCCTGTGTAAAGAAGTAATGCAACGAACTAATCATTGACATCAATGGCATGGTACTAACCTATATGTAAATAAGGTTTTAAACTAAATATAGGATTGGCATGGAATACCAGGCTGCGCATACATGAAAGAAATCTCTACTTTTAGTAGTAATCCTTCAGAGCTGAATTTTGGTAATAAAATCGAATGAAACTTAGAATCTATAAAATGCGATTTCTATTACTTGCCCCATTCTTATTTTATCAACCGATCCTCTTCGCGCAGCAACTATTTGTGCAGCCGTATCCTATTGAAGTTTATAAGGGAGCAGCCCAAAATTGGGTTATGGCTCAGGATAAACAGGGCGTTAGTTATTTTGCTAATAATGATGGCGTACTTAGATATGATGGAACCTCGTGGGATCTCATGCCACTTCCTAATAAGGATTTTGTTTCTTCAGTGGCCGTTGATGCTGAAGGTAAAATTTACGTAGGCTCTGTGAATGAATTGGGGTACTTTCAAAAGGACAGTGCAGGAATATACCAATACCGTTCTTTAATGTCTCAGTTACCTGCGGAGCATAGAAAAAATGTAAAAGACATTATAGACACAAAAATATTCGGGAACGTTGTCTTTTTTAGTGATTATGAAAATGTTTACCTGTACTCGGATGGGGAACTCAGAATGCTAAGCATAAAAAACTACGGGCTTATTACACAAGGAAGCCACCTGTACCTGGCAAAGGAGAATGGTTTGTATGTCTATGAAAATGAAAGTTTTCAGTCAGTGGACTTCAACACGGAACTGGAAGGGATATCAATCTGGTTGATAACCGGATATATACAAAACAATTTTTTGGTACTGGACGATAAAAACAAACTATGGGTGCTTAATCCTCAGGCTCCTCTCCATAGCAAATTGCAGCCTTTTTCAGAAACCCTCAACGCCCGTTTAAAAGGGTTACCCGTAGTCAGAATAACGGCTATGACGAATGGCAACATTGCCATTGTATTGAAAAATGAAATACACGTTGTCAGCAAAAATGGAGAGCCTTTGTATTCTCTTCCAAAAAATTTGTTTGAAGATGATATGAGGGACGGTTTTGTTTATGAAGATCTGCAGCATAACCTGTGGCTAAACGCAAACTCACTTATTTTACAAGTGATCACCAGTTCCCCGCTTTCCTTCTATGATAAGCATAACGGCATTAAAGGGACAATTATATCATTAGGAAAAAAGGATCAGCATCAATATGCCGGAACTTCGTATGGCATCTTTTATAAAGACAGCAAAGGATCGTTTTCATCTCTTCCCGGCACAGAAGGGCAAACATGGAATTTTTACAATTTCAACCAACGATTATATACCGCGCACGAGACCGGAGTTTTTGAACTCCAAGGGAAAAAGGCCAATAAGTTAATAGGTCACTATGGTGCTCATGCGCTATGCGAGCTCAAAGGACAACCAGATCGTATGATTATGGGTACTTCCAATACGGGTATCTGGCTATTGGAAAAAAAAGGCAGCACCTGGCACAAGAATAAGATCACTGGGTTCTGGGAAGAGGCCCGCTTTATGCAGGAAGATGAGGAAGGAAATATCTGGATCAGCCATTACAACAAAGGGATCTACAAGCTCCGGTTAAACGGAAAAATGGATTCAGTCATCAGCAAAACCTTTTATGACCGCAGCAATGGATTGCCTTCCAACCTTAACAACCGCATCTACAAGTTGAAAAATGGAAAGATCATTGTAGCTACTGCCAATGGGATTTATAGTTACAATCAGATAAAAGACCAGTTTGAGCCGGAAGAAAAATTCAGGCAGGTGTTGGGAAAAGAGTTTTGTATTTATACCCTTACTGAAAGTCCGGAAGGGAATATTTATTTCTGGGGAGCAGTACCTCAGGACAACGAAATTGCGGGCATGCTGATCAAACAACCTGACAGCACTTTTAAGTTACTGCTAACCCCGTTTAATAAGATTGCAGTGCCTGCACATGATTTGAGAGTAGATGTAGACGCCCCCGTACTTATTGCTGGCCCCGAAGAAATCTGGATTGGGCATGGTAAAAAACTTCTTAGCTATAACCCTGCACAAAAAACATTTTATGATGAATCTTTTCCGGTATCAATCAAAAAGGTATGGGCAAAAGATTCTTTGATTTTCGTAAATGGTAATCACCAACCGGAACTCGATTTACCATTTGTCAGTAATAACCTGCGGTTTGAATTTGTCAGCTCATTTTATGAAAGTCCGGAGAAGGTAGAGTATCAATATAAATTAAACGGTTTTGAAAACACGTGGTCAGCCTGGGCGCTCAGCAAGGAAGCCTTTTTTACCAATTTACCGGAAGGCAGTTATACTTTTTCGGTGAGGGCAAAAAACCTCTATGAGAAAGTAAGTGAACCTGTTTCTTTCTCTTTCCATATCCATCCGCCCTGGTATAGAACATGGTGGGCCTATTCTGCTTATGCAATTTTATTTGTGTTCTTTTTTTATTCAGGATTAATAGTAAACACCCGAAGAATAAGAAAGCAGAAAATCGAACTCAGCAGAAAAGTCGATGAAAAGACGAAGGAGCTAAAGACCATGAATGATGAAGTGTTAGCCCAGAACGAAGAAATATCTGCCATCAGTGAAGATGTGCATAAGAAGAATGAAGAGATCAGAGAACAGGCAGAAGAATTAAAAAAATCGAACTTAACCAAAGACAAGCTTTTCTCCATTATTTCCCATGACTTAAGAGGCCCCATCAGACAGGTTCAGGATATCTTCAATCTGGTCGATATGAACTATGTATCAGAGGAAGAATTAAAAACACTACTTCCCCGCCTTAAAGAAGGCGTTAGGCAGACATTAAACCTCACAGATAACCTGTTGTACTGGGCGAAAAGCCAATTGGGGGGAATACAAGTAAAACCTTCCAATTTTGATGTGTGGGGTATTGTTGAGGAAAATGTTCAACTGTTTAGACCTATTGCTAAAAATAAAAACATTCATTTAATCAACTCGGTCGATGTCAGTCTTCGGGTAATCGCTGATAGCGATATGATACGACTTGTACTTCGTAACCTGATTAACAACGCAATCAAGTTTACAAATAGTGAGGGAAAGATTACCATAGGATCTGAACTTCACCAGGACCACATCCTACTCTTTGTTGCGGATACGGGGATAGGTCTTTCAAAAGAGGAAACTTTACTGTTTTTTAATGAAGATCATTTCACCAGGCAAGGCACTTCCGGTGAGAAAGGTATTGGGCTCGGACTTATCCTGTGCCGGGAGTTTATTGAGAAGAATGGCGGGACGCTAACGATTGAAAGTGAATTGAATAAAGGAAGTAAATTCAGTTTCACCATAAGAAAGCGCACATAACTTAAGAGGTATCTTTTCGGGCATGTCTGCGGATGAAGTAATTTTATTAATTCGCATGAGAGCAATCGCTTATGAGTCGAAAATGATACCTTTTTTTTAAGAAATAAAATTGAGGAATTATGAAAAGCCATCACTACTGTTATTATTTAATTCACCTGCTTTCTCTCTTTTCATGTAAAGTCACATTAGCCCAAACCACTGTTGAAAAGGTAAAATTTTCAAGAATAGAAGCGAACTCAGGACTTTCCAACAATCAGGTTACTTGCATCCTCCAGGATTCAAAAGGGTTTCTCTGGGTAGGCACCCAAGATGGATTAAATCGGTTTGACGGGTATGAATTTAAGGTGTACCGTAATCTTCCAAATGACACTACCAGCTTGCTGAAGAACGGCATCTCAACTATTTATGAAGATAGCCGGGGGATTCTTTGGGTGAGTACTAATAATGGGGGCTTGCACAGCTATAACAGCAAGCAGGATAACTTTACCAGAATTGCTGGCTACTCCTTTGACTGCGATATTTCTCAGATCTCAGAAGATGGAAAAAAAAATATTTGGGTCGTTGGTGTAAAATCGAAGCACGCTTTTGTTTCCCGACTGAATCATTCCACTAAACAATGGAAGCACTATAATCTATTTCCATCCAGAACCCCCGTTGCTTTCTTTTCGCAAGCTTCAGAAAATGAATTTTGGATGGGGGTAAATAGTATTGGTTTTTTTAAGTGGAACATGCAAAGCAATGCACTTGAAAGCTTTGTGCCCGATGAAAAAAATCCTCATAGTATTGTTAGCAAAATTTTTCACAAAGCAATTAAAGACACAAGCGGCAATATCTGGATTGCTACGGGAGAAGGCCTGAGCAGATTTGATCCTGGCGGTAAAGTTTTTAATAACTATATCATAAAGGCTTCAGATAACAAGCCGACATTTTTAGTAAATAACATTCTGAGTCTTTGCGAGGATGGAGATTACATTTGGATCGGCACAGAAAATGGAGGACTCGGTCGTTTAAATACAAAAGACAATCAGGTTGCTAACTTTATATTCAACAAAAATGATCCGGCATCATTGGCGGATAATTCTATTTGGGCAATTTACAAAGATCGGCAAGGGAGAATCTGGATAGGAACCTATTCAAAGGGCCTGTGTGTGATTGATAAGCTAAAGGAAAAATTTTCTGAACTTGATATCCCATTGGAAAATGATGTAGTCAATGCCATTTGGCAGGATTCTAAAAAAAGATTTTGGGTGGGAACCGAAAGCGGAATAGCTGTGAGAGATGGAAAGCAGTTGCATTATTATAAACATACCTCTCACAAAAACAGCCTCGGTAGCGATCCTGTATTATCTGTTTTTGAAGATAGCAGGCATCGGATGTGGTTTGGTACCTGGGGAGGTGGTCTTAGCCGATATGTTGAAGAAAAAGATCATTTCATTAATTATTTGCCGGATGAGAAAAAGCCAAATAGCCTCTCTAATCCAAATGTTTTCTCTGTAAAAGAAGCGACTCAAACGAAACACTTGCTCCTGGGCACCTACAATGGATTAAACATTCTGACAAATGAAAATACAGGGCAATTTGAAAAGCATTTAGAAAACGAATTTGAATTCAACAACTTCATCCGTACAGTATATGAAGACAGTAAGGGAAATGTCTGGATTGGTACAATTGAAGAGCTAACGATATATCATGAAAAGGATAAGAAAATAACCCGGTTTAATACAGGGAATATTCCCGACTCCATTAAAGTAGGTGGCATGGTAAACTGTATTGCAGAAGATAAGAAAGGAAGGATTTGGGTTGGCACAAGCAATGGCTTGCACTTAGTGAAAGATAAAAAATACGTCAAGCGATATACGGTTAAGAACGGGTTGCCTAACAACATCGTTAACGGAATCCTGGAAGATGATAAAGGAAATCTGTGGCTGAGCACCACAGAGGGAATCTCTAAGTTCAATCCTGCTGATGAAACGTTTAAAAACTTCGATATCAATGATGGATTACTTAGTAAGGAATTTAAACCCAATGCCTGTTTCAGAAACAAAGAAGGACAGTTCTTTTTCGGAGGGAAAGGCATTAATTTTTTCAATCCGAAGAATATAAAAGACAACCCATATATTCCTCCCGTTTACATAACCGATTTGAAACTTTTAAATCAGTCAGTTAAAGCCGGGGATAAGGGCGGTATTCTAAAACAACAAATCAGTGAAACACGGGAAGTTTCGCTGCCTCCTCAATACAATTTTTTTACTCTTAATTATGTATCATTAAATTTCACTGCAACCAATAAAAATAAATATGCCTACAAACTGGAAGGCTTTGATAAGGATTGGAATTATGTGGATGACCAGCGTGCAGTAACATTCACTAACCTGGATCCCGCAACGTATACATTTAGAGTAAAAGCAAGTAATAATGATGGACTATGGAATGAAGAAGGCGCATCGCTGGTTATTCATATTCTTCCCCCCTGGTGGAAGACGTGGTGGTTCAGGGCAGCCGCTGGCTTTTTAATTGTAGGACTGGCAATAGGATATTACAGACTAAGAGTTAACACCATTAAACAACAAAACAGGAAACTGGAAAGCCTTGTAGCAAAAAGAACGGAAGAACTGCAGCAAACAAACGAGGAACTCATTCTTCAAGACGAAGAAATTCAAGCCCAGAATAATGAGCTGTTTAATCAACGGGAAGAGTTAGCCTCTCAGAATGGAGAACTTCAAATGGCGCGACAAATTATTGAGGAACACAATGATGAAATCAGATTGCGCAATGAGACGCTGGAAGAAGAAGTAAAGGACAGGACGAAGGATTTGGTGGAATACAATCAGCAACTGGAACAATTTGCGTTTATCTCAGCTCATAACCTGAGGGCACCCGTTGCACGTATTTTAGGCCTCGGCAATATTTTGGGATATGCGCGCAAGAACCCTGAAGAAGAGAATATGATTTTGAGTAAATTGATTCACACGACACAAGAATTAGATACTGTAGTAAGAGACCTGAATACCATTTTGGAACTGAGAAAGAATAATACCTCGCTCATTACAGAAGTGAGTTTTGAAGAGGAATTGAGATTGATAAAAGTAAATTTAGAGAAAGAGATACTCGAAACGGATACAGAGATTTGGAATGATTTTTCAAGAGTAAACAGTATCCGCACCATTAAACCTTATTTGGATAGCATCCTTGTTAACCTGATCAGTAACGCTATTAAGTACCGCTATCCCGGCAGGTATCCGGTAATTCAAATTAAATCGGAGGTAATTGAAAATTACATTTGCTTAACGGTACGCGATAACGGATTAGGTATAAATTTATCCTCATACAAAGAGAAGTTATTTACCCTGTATAGCCGCTTTCACAATCATGTTGAAGGTAAGGGCATGGGGTTATATCTTGTGAAAACTCAGGTAGTCGCATTAGGAGGAAAAATAGAAGTAGAAAGCGAAATTGATAGCGGAACAACTTTTAAGATTTTCTTCAAAAGAGTGGTTGTGTAATGATTTAAAAGAACACATTGAATCTGTATTACCTGCAATGACGGTTGATGCTAAAACTGCTGACTTTTTACCTTAGCTCATAAGAATTTTTCCTCCATTGTTTCTCATGATTTGAAGTAACGTGTCGGACAAATCCACAAACTATTTACCTTACTGGAATTAAGGCATACAACAGAGGAAGAATTTTTAAATACTTTGTTCCCCAGCCTTTAAGAAGAGTTAGATATACTGCTGCCTGATGGATAAACTATTGTACCCAAATGGAAGAAAGGTTTACAATTAGAACCAATTCATTTTGATTTGCCGGAAATAATCGAAGAGCACTTCGGGATTTTAGCACCTTGTTTAAGAAAGAAAGTTTTGAGTTGTCAGAGGAAGAATCTCTGGAGGAATTTATCTGTAATTTACCCTGATGTTTCAAAAAATTAATTTTTGGAAAAAGTTGTGATCGGGTTTTTTATAAAAAAATTATACAAATTGTAAGGTTAACTTTCAGGATACTCCTTCCCATATTATTTATTACTGATTGAAATGCGTGTTGTGGTAATAAAACCTTTCCTTGTTTTTAAATGGCTTGAAAGCATACTGCTCCTTCTTCCGTTATTGCTGTTCACAAACCACATTAAGGCGCAATCTCCTCCTGTAGTTTTTAGAAATTTTACAATAAATGACGGGCTTTCCCATAATTTTATACGAGGTTTTTTGCAGGATTCCAGGGGCTTTATGTGGATTTCCACTATAGACGGTCTTAACAAGTTTGACGGTTATACATTCAAAACCTATAAGGCAAAGCAAGATGACACCACCAGTCTTTCCAGTAATAATATCAGTAATGCTTTAGTAGAAGACGCCTATGGAAATATTTGGACCGGTACGTGGGGAGGTGGCATTTGTATCTACAACAGAAAGTCGGACAATTTCAAACGCATAGGCCAGGGCACAGGAGTTCAGGGAAATACGGGGTTCCCCTCAAAATTTGTTTACGTTTTATATAAGGACTCAAAAAACCGGATTTGGATAGGTACATCTGATCATGGACTTATCCTGGCTGACCCGGAGAAGTTTACTTTTACTCAATTCGCACATGACCCGGCCAATCCTTCCAGCCTGAGTCATAACAGCGTTCAATCAATTGCTGAAGACGATAAAGGAAATTTATGGGTCGGAACGCTTGGAGGAGGACTTAATCAGTTCAATCCTGAAACCAGGCAGTTTGTTCGCTACCTGCATGAGGAAGGTGATGAGGAGAGCCCCGCCAACAATGTTGTAACGAATGTGTTTTATGACAGCAAGAAAAGGTTGTGGATCGCAACTTCGAATAACACGCTCAGCCTGATGAAAAATCAGCCAGGTAAGTTTAGTCACTTTAAACACCAACCTGACGACCCTAAAAGCATTGGCGATTACCATATTATTACCATAGAAGAGAATGATAAGAAAATATGGATCGGGACCGATTTCGGTTTGCTGTTGTACAATGAAAAAGACAACAATTTTCATCATTATTATTCAAGGCCCTTTGATCGCAAAGGCTTGGCTTCTAACCAGGTAAAAATAATCTATAGTGACAGGCAGGCACGTTTGTGGGTAGGAACTTATAACGGAGGAGTCAGCATGTTTGACAAAAGCTTTGTAAAGCTGCTCCATTATTATACATCGTTGAATGAAAATTCCCTTTCATTCAACGATGTAAGTGCTTTCATGCAGAATGATGACGGAAGCATACTGGTGGGTACCGATGGAGGAGGCCTGAATTCTTTTGATAGAAAAACCGGCAGGTTTACCTATTATAGACATGAACCGAACAATCCCCACAGCATCGGTGGCAACTTTGTCAAAACCATACTCAAGGATAAAACAGGCAGGATTTGGGTGGGCTTGTGGGGAAGCGGTCTCAATATCTTCGACAGGAAAAAGCAAATTTTCACTCCTTTTAATAATAATAAAGAGCGGGTTGATGGTACCCTTGGCACAGCCAACGTCACTTGCCTTGTGGAAGACGATGAGGGATTCATTTGGATAAGCACGTGGGGCAATGGAATATATAGGTTTAATCCGGATAAGCCCTCATTTGAAAATTTTGTATTCGATGGCAACGACCTCAATAGTCTTTCCAATCTTCATGCATGGGCGATTTATGCAGATAGTAAAAATAATATCTGGGTAGGCAACAGCAATGGAATTTTAGACTTATACAATAAGGAAACCAGGGGATTTATACATTTTAATACTACTCCACAGGGAGAAATCAGTGCAGGAATTTTAGTTATATCGGAGGATAGCAAAGGAAGGATATGGGTCGGGTTAGAAGGTGGAGGCCTGAAACTCCTTGATAAAAAGAGAAGAACTTTTAAAACCTATGACATTGAAGCAGGCTTGCCGAGCGATTATGTGAATTCTATAGAAGAAGATCAGAACGGATATTTGTGGATAGGGACTAACAATGGTGTTACCCGTTTTGATCCTGAAACCGGCAAAGCAAAAAATTATGGCCTCAATTACGGGCTTCAAAGCCTGCAGTTTAACAGGCAGGCATCAATACAGCTAAGGTCTGGTGAAATGATGTTCGGAGGGGTTAATGGTTTTAACATTTTCCATCCGGATAGTCTGGTTGAAATTTCCCGAAAATTTCCTATCGCGTTCACAGACTTTCAGATATTTAATAAACAGGTGCCCATAGGAAAAGAAGGTTCTCCCTTAATGGAACATATTAATGAAACTTCCGAGATCGCACTTTCTTCTCACAATTCAGTTTTTAGCCTGGAATATGCCGCATTAAATTTTACAGGCCCGGAAAACATCCGGTATAAATACTGTTTAAAAGGATTTGTGGATGAAAACTGGCAAGAGGTAGGAGCGGAACGCAAAGTTACCTATACAAACCTGGATCCCGGCACCTATACCTTCATGGTAAAAGCAACCGATAATGATGGCTTATGGAATGAAGAAAGTGCATCGCTGGTTATTCATATTCTTCCTCCCTGGTGGAAGACGTGGTGGTTCAGGACAGCCGCAGGCTTTTTAATTGTGGGACTGGCAATCGGATATTATAAACTAAGAGTTAACACCATTAAACAGCAAAACAGGAAACTGGAAAACCTTGTATCAAAAAGAACGGAAGAGCTTCAGCAAACAAACGAGGAACTCGTTCTTCGGGATGAAGAAATTCAAGCCCAGAATAATGAGTTACTTAATCAACGGGAAGAGTTAGCCTCTCAGAACGGAGAACTTCAAATGGCGCGACAAATTATTGAGGAACACAATGATGAAATCAGATTGCGCAATGAGACGCTGGAAGAAGAAGTAAAGGACAGGACGAAGGATTTGGTGGAATACAATCAGCAACTGGAACAATTTGCGTTTATCTCAGCCCATAACCTGAGGGCACCTGTTGCACGTATTTTAGGTTTGGGTAATGTTTTGGAACTGGTGAAAAACGAGCCCGAAGAGGAAAATAAGATTGTAAGTAAATTAATTTTTGCAACGCGTGAACTGGATACTGTAGTAAGAGATCTGAATACTATTCTGGTTTTAAGAAAGGATAACATTTCCATCATTACAGATGTAACCTTCGAAGAGGAATTGAGATTGATAAAAATGAATTTGGAAAAAGAGATACTTGAAACAGAGGCATCGATTAATGAAGACTTCTCAAGAGCTCCCCTTATTCACATCATTAAACCTTATTTGGATAGTATTCTTGTTAACCTGATCAGTAACGCTATTAAATATCGCCATCCAGACAGGTGCCCGGTAATTCAAATTAAATCGGAGATAATTGCAAATTACATTTGCTTAACTGTACGTGATAACGGATTGGGTATAAATTTAGGCTTGTACAAAGAGAAGTTATTTACCCTGTATAGCCGCTTTCACAATCATGTTGAAGGTAAGGGCATGGGGTTATATCTTGTAAAGACTCAGGTAGTTTCACTGGGTGGTCGGATCGAAGTAGAAAGTGAAATTGACAAGGGGACAATTTTTAAAATCTTTTTCAAAAGATTCGGTATATAATGATTTGAAAAAGGATACTGAGCCTCTGATGATAGTTGATGCCAGACTGCTAAATTTTGACGAGAGTAATTTCATTGCTCCGTCTACAAGCTCTTGGAAATCACACCACAATAATTTCCATAAAGATGTTGCTGCGATTTGGGGTAGGTAATCATTAATGTCTGCTGTACCATCGTTTCCGGCTTCTCTTCATCCATATAATTGATTTTCTTCATCACCGTTTTTTGATAGATGATTTTTCCGTCTTTGGTGAGACCGGAAAAAACAAACCAGTCCGGCTTGATGACTTTGTAAGATACCTGTATGTCTTTAGTAACGGATAGAAACTGCTCTTTCAGATCGTCATTGATTTCTTCCAGCACCAGCATTCCATAAGTTGTAATTTCTGCTTGTTTGTCTTTCGATAGAAATCGTTGTCCATCTCCGTTCCCCGCCTCGCCCTGGCTGGTAAATCCTGAAGGGTATTGGATACAAAAACCAAACCGGCCATTGCAATATTCTTCCAATCCTTTGCTTTGAAACCCGGATGCGATCAGGAAAAAAAGAGATAACACACCCGTATAAAGTAGTTTTTTCATCATTCAGTATCTGGGAATCTTAACTTAATTTAAGTAATCTCTAACGGGATTCGGGGTGTAAAAGGTTGATCGTGGTTATATTTTTCCTAAGACTCTGGCGCAGAGTGACTAAGTTTGTGTTTTAATAAAGCATGACACACCGATCTGGTTTTGTAAGTATTGTAGGTAAGCCCAACGTGGGTAAATCCAGCCTGATGAATAAGCTGGTGGGTGAAAATTTATCCATCATTACCTCCAAAGCACAGACCACGCGGCACCGGATCATGGGCATTTTGAATGGCGAGGACTTTCAAATTGTTTATTCCGATACTCCGGGTATTCTGGAGCCGAAGTATGAATTGCATGCTGCGATGATGAGCTATGTGAATGTATCACTGGAAGATGCAGATGTTATCTTACTCGTGGTAGAACTGGGAGAAAAATATGATGAGCAGATTTTAAATCGCTTTGCCGCTATAAAACCCCCCATTATTCTGATTGTCAATAAAATTGACCTTGGCAAAGGCTCGCAGGCACAGGACAAGCTGGATTATTGGAAAGAGAAACTGAATGTAGCGGAGATTTTAGGAGTATCGGCCAAAACCGGAGAGAACCTGGACACTATCCTGGAACTCATCAAAAAATATTTACCGGAGCATCCGGGATATTATCCGAAGGATACACTGACAGATCGTTACGATCGTTTTTTTGCAGCAGAAATTATCCGCGAGAAAATTTTTCTCAACTATGAACAGGAAATTCCTTACAGCACCGAAGTAGGTATCGAATCTTTCAAAGAGGAGGAAAAAATGATTCGCATAAGAGCCACCATCTTTGTGGAACGCGATTCACAAAAAGGGATTGTAATTGGCAAAGCAGGAAGCTCATTAAAGAAAGTTGGTACCGAAGCACGCATCGATATGGAAGCTTTCTTTAAACAAAAAGTATTTTTGGAAACGCACGTGAAAGTGGCGGAGAACTGGCGAAAGCAAAAACTGCGTCTCAAGCAATTCGGGTATATCGACTAACCAGGGCACTGCAAAAAATCTGCTGTTTAATGCACAGTAAGGCATAATTGCCCTTACTTCCTAACTAATACCTGAAGCCTAACTCTTAAAGTGTTACCTTTGCGCCCAGTTTTGAATCATGGCAAATATTGTAGCAATAGTAGGGCGCCCCAACGTAGGCAAATCAACTTTTTTTAACCGGCTCATCGAGCAGCGGCAGGCCATTATGGACGATATGCCGGGTGTAACACGCGACCGTCATTATGCTTATGGTCAATGGACAGGTAAGTATTTTACTGTAATCGATACAGGCGGTTATGTTACCGGCTCGGACGATAAGTTCGAATCGCAGATACGGAGACAAGTAGAATTAGCCATTGAGGAGTGCACTGTCGTTATCTTCATGCTGGATTGTAAAGACGGACTTACCGGTTATGATAAAGAGTTTGCCAATATTATTCGCAGGTCAAAAAAGCCAGTGATTATTGCCGCCAACAAGGCAGATACCCCTGCCAAGGCAGCCCAGGCCAATGAGTTTTATGAATTGGGAATGGGCGAAGTGTTTCCATTATCTTCTGAAAACGGAAGTGGTACGGGAGAAATCTTAGATGAGTTGGTAAAGCATTTTCCTGAAGAAGGGGTGGAAGATCCGGATGCAGGCATTCCTAAAATCGCCATCCTGGGAAGACCAAATGTTGGAAAGTCATCTTTGCTGAATGTGCTGCTTGGAACCGAACGAAGTATTGTAACGGATGAAGCAGGCACTACACGCGATGCGATACATTCGCGTTACAGAATGTATGGCAATGATTTTATATTGATCGATACTGCCGGTATAAGAAAGAAAGCCAAAGTAAGAGAAGACGTTGAGTTTTATTCTGTACTGCGTTCGCTGCGCGCATTGGAAGAATGTGATGTTTGTATTTATGTAATCGATGCCCAAAGAGGCATGGAAGCACAGGATGTAAGTTTAATCAGCCTTGCGCAGAAACAGAACAAAGGCATTGTGATTATGGTAAATAAGTGGGATTTGGTGGAAAAAGACAGCAAAACCTCTGAAACCATGAAGGCAGATATGCAGGAAAAGCTGGCCCCGATTGATTTTATCCCCTACATTTTCGCCTCTACGTTAGAACGCCAACGCATATTTCAGGTGGTAGAGAAAGCCGTTCAGGTCTATAATAACAAGACTAAAAAAATACCTACATCAAAACTAAATGATGTGATGCTGCCGGAAATATTGCGCATTCCACCACCGGCTATTAAAGGAAAGCATATACAAATTAAGTACATAACCCAGGTTCCTGCACGCTCTCCATCGTTTGCATTCTTTTGTAATCTTCCTCAATATATTGGAGAATCGTATCAGCGCTTTTTAGAAAACAGGCTGAGAGAGAGCTTTGATTTTGAAGGAGTACCGGTTAGATTCTTTTTCAGGAAGAAGTAAATAACGATTACCTAATAAGTGATAGGGTGATTTGGGGCTCTTTTTTATTCAAAAAGCAAAATTTTATTACCTCTTGCCTTAAAATTGGCCCATTCGTGTATATTTGCAGGAAATTTAAAAACCTGTAAACCATGAAAAAAGTATTCGCAACATTGGCTGTTTGCGCTTTCGCTTTTGCTTTCGTAGCATGCGGAGCTAAAAAAGAAGAAGCACCAGCTGAAGACACAGTAAAAGTTGAAACTCCTGCAGTTGATACTACAGCAGTGCCAGCTGACACTACTAAGGCTGACACAACAGCAGTAAAGTAATTTCTTAACAAAGAGATTACTTCCCGGGAAGGCTTTAGATCTCTAAAGCCTTTTTTAATTTTTACGCCATCGAAAGAATAAGAGAACTCTTCCAATATCGCGTTCCTGCTCCATCTGCAGCTTATTGCCTGGAGTTGTTTGAACGTTATGATTTCCGCCTTACACTGCGGAAGAACCGGGTGACCAAGGTAGGCGATTTCACTTTTCGCCCCGGTCATATTCCCCGCATCACCCTCAATCACGATCTGCACCCCTACATGTTTCTGCTTACCTATATTCATGAGGTAGCTCATCTGGACGTGCATCAGAAGTTTGGTCACCGGGTGGAAGCACATGGAAATGAATGGAAGAAGGCATTTCAAACTTTACTGGCTCCTGTATTGAGTGAAGAGATTTTCCCTTCCGAACTTTTCCAGGCATTGCAAAAGCACATGATCAATCCCAAGGCATCTTCTTTTTCGGATGCTGAGCTGACGAAAGTAATCCGGCAGTATGATCCGCGCGGAGGTACATTGGTTATTCTTTCGGAGATTCCCGAGGGAAGTATATTTTCATTAAATGGCCGGTGGTTTGTGAAGGGCAAACTTCGCAGAACGCGCTTTGAATGCCGCGAGCTGAAGAGTAAAAAAAATTACCTGGTGCCTGCCGATGCACCCATACAAAATGCTCAGTTGAGTCTCCTTTGAATCAGGCTGTTGATCAATTCAAAAAAACGTTGCGGATGTAATGTACGCCAGTTCTCAATCTGGAGCGTGCCACTCATATTGATATAGCGATCGATGTGGTATTTTTTCATTTCATCATGCACGTGCGCTGCAATGCTCACTGCCGCAATCCATCCTTCTTCCACTTCATCAAACCATTCTTCATAATACGAATCATCAGAGCCGTGGAAGTTGAGCACATGCTCACACAATAAAATAAACTTGTTGATGCCTTCGCCCTCCAGCAGCTCAATGATATCGCGTTTTAGTGTCATGATATCATTGTTGATGGTGTCGTTCCATTCGCCTATAAATTCCAACACCACAAAGCCCAGGTCATAATCGGCATAGAGGATTTTCAGATACAGTGTTTCGGATCCGAAAAAATCCCATGCAGGATCAATGTAGTAACCATAGATGGTTTCAGAATACACATCATAGTTATATTCCTTTTCATGAAAAGGCGAATTCTCGTCCGAAGAAGAATCGTAATACTGAAGCCAGCCTGCAAAGGGTTCGATAGTGTGCATAGCACGGATTTAGCGAATGGTCAGATCATCCGGGTAAAATAATAATGCCAATGTTATTTTTTGACTGAATCAACGGCTGCTCTTACACTGCCATGTTTTCGCAGCAAGGCCTCCGCTTCAGCGGCTTCAATTCTCAGCTCTTCCATCACCATTTTGGTGCCGCGGTCCACCAGTTTAAGATTAGTCAGCTGCATGTCTACCATTTTATTTCCTTTCACATGCCCCAACTGAATCATGACCGCAGTAGAAATCATATTGAGCGCCAGCTTTTGTGCGGTTCCCGCTTTCATCCGTGTGCTTCCTGTAACGAACTCCGGGCCGGTAACAATTTCTATCGGAAAATCAACCTGTTTTGCCAGCTCACTTCCGCTGTTGCAGGTGATGCATCCGGTAATAATACCGTTCGCCCGTGCCTGCTTTACACCACCAATTACATAAGGCGTGCGGCCGGAAGCAGCGATGCCAATCAGTACATCATTTTTATTAATACTGAATTCTTCCAGATCCTTCCATGATTGTTCTGCATCGTCTTCCGCATTTTCCACTGCTTTCCGAATCGCTTTATCTCCACCTGCAATAATCCCGATCACTTTGCCATGACCAACACCATACGTGGGAGGGATTTCTGAAGCATCGACTACACCAAGACGTCCGCTGGTGCCAGCGCCAATATAAAAAAGCCGTCCCCCATTCTTCATCTTCGTTACGATAGCATTTACCAAAAGCGCAATGCCTGGAATTACTTTTGCGATAGCATCGGGCACGCTTTTGTCTTCACGATTAATGTTAGTGAGCAAATCATGAACGCTCATCTTTTCCAGATGCGTATAGTGCGAAGTGGATTCGGTAGTACTCACTGGCTAATTTAAATCTTGCTGATGATACAGTGTTAATCCTGCGATAGGTCCTTCAAGAATGTTTTTCACGGTGATACCTTTATCATTAGCGACCTGGCGTAAAATATCACTGAAGTAAAATGATATCGAGCCGGTAAAATGCACTTTCAGATTTTTGTAATCCGGGTACTGCATCACATTGTTTTCGTAGAACTCAGAGAAGCTATTGTAGATCAACTGATAGCAATACGGATCCTTAAGATGCTGGAAGATGAAGCGGGTGAAGCTGGCCAGGAAAGCGCTTGGTTTTTCCTGCTGATATACTTTCTCCAGAAACTCTTCCCGCGAAAGCGGAAACCGTGCCTGAAAATGTTTGGCCAGATCAGCCGGTAGTTTGTTCCTTAAATAATCCACCAGAAACTTCCTTCCGATATTAGCCCCCGAGCCCTCATCAGCTAAGATCCAGCCGAGGTTGGCCACATTACCGGTAATTTCTTTTCCATCATACAAACAGGAATTAGAACCTGTGCCCATGATGCAGGCAATGCCCGGTTCGTGGCCGCAAAGTGCGCGGGCGGCCGCAAGTAAATCCCAGCCGATCTCAATCTGCGACTCCGGAAAATATTCCAGGAAGGCGCTTTTTATGGTGAGCTGATTTTTAAGAGAAGAAACCCCGGCTCCGTAGAAATAGATTTTGGTAACATTCTCCTTCACATGCGGAAGCAGAATCTCATTGATTGTCTTCTTCAGATCATCAATGGGCTGGTAATAGGGGTTGAACCCCGGGCCATTGGCCTGACCGATGGTGCCATCTGTCTTTAATAAACGCCAGTCTATTTTTGATCCTCCGCTATCGGCTAATAAAATCATGTTGATAACAAATTACGAATTACAATTTACAAATTATGCTGGAGCGATTGTCCGATAATGACCGTACAGCATCTACAGCTTTTACCTAATTTAATTTTCCTATTACGTTAAACTTCTCAAATACTTTCTCTGTGTGAGGAGCGTCTTTCAACTCATCGGTCAGGTCTTGGCCGGCCCAATGTTCGTAATGTTTCCCCATTTTCCAAAGCCGGGAAGCGGTGACATCGTACACCTTGCCCTGGTAGGCAATCCATACTTCAGGTTTGTCCTGGCCGTTGCGCAAAGATAGCTGTGAACGGGTGATCACTGGCAATGAATCCATTTACCTTGAAGTAATATGTTGAAAGTCTTTCACCACCGTGTAAAGAAATTTCACCGGAGTCATGTCTGTTTGCACACCCAGTAGTGATTTGATGCGCTCGGTAACAGCCATTACTGGCTCGGAATTATTCTGATCGCGGTAAGCTTCCAGCGCCCGTTGTATCAATTCGATGTCGCGCTCGCTTAAGTGCACTACCTGTGGAAACGCAGGGGCGTAATCTTTACCGGGAGAGATAAAGACCTCTTCTGCGGTAATCTCTTTTTGCTGAATCAATTTGATAACGGAAGTTCCGGCCACTACATCGCCCAGGCGTTGGCCCTTTCCTCCGGCTACCACCACCACCACCGCGATTACTCCTGAAAAGAGATAATAGTCAACAAAACCGAAGATCCATCGCAGAAGATAATCGCCAATCGAAGCCGGAGTTCCGTCTATACGGATGACTTTTATACTCATGGTCCGCTTACCGGGAGTTTGCCCGTTCATGATGATTTCGAAGAACAGGAAATAAAACAGAAAAGGCACAGCAATCACAATCAGCCAGATCCAGATCACTTCCATATTAGTGCTGATAAATAATGCCGCTATAGCGATGCAATAGAACACTACAATCAGCCTGTCCAGAAGAAAAGCAAGTATACGATCGCCCACGCTGGCCACCGGGTATTGAATGAAAACATTTTGAGTAGTTCGGACTTGTATAGTTTGCATGGGTCAGGTACCGTTCCGTTTTTAAAAAATCAAAGTTAATTAGTCCGGTCGTCAAAAGATGGATGGTGAAGCCTTAAAAACTCTTTATATTTCTTCTTTCAACCCAAATCAACAATAAAATGAGATCCATTGCTGCATTGCTTTGCCTGCTTCTGTTATTTCAGTTGAGCTGTGCACCTGAAAAGCCGGTTGACCGGATGACGGACGATCAATTGAAGGCGTATGCAAATGAGCTGGCGCAGAAATACATCATTGCCGATGGCCACATTGACTTGCCCAGCATTTTGCTTGAAAAAAAATGGCAGGCATCCTCCGGCACTGCGGACACATTACTTCACACCAGGAAAGGGGAGTTTGACTACGAGCGTGCTAAAAAAGGAGGTCTCGATGCCCCGTTTCTGTCTATTTATATTCCGGCTGTCAATCAGAAATTTCCTGACCAGGGAAAAAACCTGGCCGATTCATTGATCAACATGGTGATCAGTATTGCCGATCTTATTCCTGATAAATTTGCGCTGGCCAACACTCCGGCACAGGTAGAAGCGAATCTCAAAGAAGGAAAAATTTCGTTGCCCATGGGAATGGAAAATGGTGCACCTGTCGGAAATGACCTAAAGAACGTGAAGTATTTTTTCGACCGAGGTATTCGTTACATCACCCTGACACATGGTAAGGACAACCAGATTTGTGATTCATCGACCGACACTACGCATACGTGGAATGGGTTAAGTCCTTTTGGCAAAGAAGTAGTAAGCGAAATGAATCGGGTAGGAATCATGGTCGATATCTCGCACGTGCATGACAGCACCTTTTACCAGGTGATGAAGCTAAGTAAAGCGCCAGCCATTGCTTCGCACTCCGATTGCAAATATTTTGCACCAACCGTGAAGCGTGATATGACGGACGATATGATTAAGGAACTGGGAAAGAAGGATGGGGTGATGATGATTAATTTTTATACTGCTTTTCTTGACTCCACCGTAGCCAACAGCAATACATTGAACCGCGGGAAACTGGCCTTGCTTCTAAAAGAGAAAAACCTGAAGGAAGACGACTCGCTCGCCCTTCCGGTTATTGCACAATTTCGAAAGGACAACCCTGCGGCAACTACCGATGTGGAGATGGTGGCCAACCATATTGACCATGTGGTGAAGCTGGCCGGCATTGATCACGTGGGCATTGGTTCTGACTATGATGGCGTGGAGGGAAGTGTGCCAACGGGGCTGGAAGATGTGTCTACCTATCCTAATTTAATTTATGTTTTGCTGAAGCGCGGCTACACCGAAGAAGACATTGAAAAGATCTGCTATAAAAACCTATGGAGAGTCTGGAATAAGACAGCTGAAGTAGCAGCCAAACTTCAGGCAGGTAGTTAGTTCTTATTCTTTTGAGATAGCGAATGAACATCTGGCAAAAAAACTGTTTGATATTGGGGAGCAGTACATTGGCTTTGTCCATTTCTGCGTTTATCTTCCGGCCAGTTTAGCATGAGGGAATCGGCATTTATTCAACGCAACAAACCGCGCTGGGAAGAGTTTGAGAAGATCGTAAAAGATCAGCAGCATGCTGCGCCCGACAAACTGGCTGAATTGTTTATACAGGTAACCGATGACCTATCGTTTGCGCGCACGCAATATCCTAAAAGCCGTGTAACGCAATACCTCAATTCGCTGGCCAGCAAAGTACATGGTGAGATTTATAAGAATAAACGGGAGGAGGCGAATCGGTTTGTCACCTTCTGGAAACGGGAAGTTCCAACGGCAATGTATGAAGCACGCAAACCGCTGCTCTATGCGTTCATCATTTTTATAGTGGCAGGAATTATGGGCGGTGTGTCTGTTTTATATGACCAGACTTTTGTGCGCCTGATCATGAGCGATGCGTATGTGAACATGACACTGGAAAATATTAAAAGCGGCAATCCTACCGATGTGTATGCGTCTCAGAGTGAGCTGATGATGTTTTTCTTTATTACCTGGAATAATATCCTGGTTTCATTCCGGGTATTTGTGTTTGGCGTGTTTGCTTCCCTGGGTACTGGTTTTTATTTATTCTATAACGGCCTGATGGTGGGCACCTTCATCATGTTCTTCTACCAGGAAAGTCAGCTGAGCCAGGCCCTGCCGGTAATCATGCTGCACGGCACCATTGAGCTTTCTTCCATAGTGATCGCTGCAGCTGCGGGATTTACCATGGGCAATAGTCTTCTTTTCCCTGGAACCTATTCACGATTAAGTTCATTTAAAGCCGGTGCGGTAAAAGGATTAAAGATCGTAATGGGCCTGGTGCCTTTCTTTATCATGGCCGGCTTCATAGAATCATTTGTCACCCGGCATGCATTTATGCACTGGAGCTTTAAAATAATTATCATCGGAGCCTCCACTTTATTGATGATCTGGTATTTCGTTATTTACCCCAAACAACTAAGCCGCAATGGAAAACTTTCAATTCATTGACTACCACAGGAAGCGCGACTTCAGCAAGAAGGTGAACGCTACTTTTGAGTTTGTCAAACAAAATTTCAAATCGCTTTTCAAGAGTATTCTTTTTATTGCAGGCCCTCCCATGCTTATCGGGAGTTTGCTGATAGGCTCCTTTTTAGGCGACTTCATCACGATGTCCCAAAAGGCGGTTATCGATCCACTCGGATTTCAAAACTACTTGTCCACGGCAAGCTTCTGGTTACAGTTTGCAATGATGATGATTTGCGTAACAATAAGTCTGGTGATTACCCTCTCTACCATTAATAACTATCTTATTTTATACGAAGAAAAGAAAACCAACCGGATTGAAGTGAGTGAAGTATGGGAGCGGGTTCGGACTACCATGATGATGTACTTCGGCACGGTGTTTCTGTTCATTGTGTTGTTTATGGTGGCTTACGTGGCCATTGTGATTATAGCGGTAGCAGTTGCGTCTATCTCTGCCGTGGCCGGAGGTGTTCTTATGGTTCTTTTGATTCTCTTTTTCTTTCTTGGCTTTTTTTATCTTACCATCGGTGTTTCTCTCACTTTTATAATCCGAAGCTATGAAAAGAAAAGTTTCTTTGCTTCTGTAGCACGATCGGTGAAGTTAGTTCAGGGAAAATGGTGGAGTACCTTTGGGCTTATCTTTATTCTTTATATGATCATGATGATCATCTCCTATATTCCGATGATTCCTTTTTATATCATGCTTTTTATTAATTCCATGCACAGTGTAAGCAATGGATCACTTCAGCAGCCTTCTGCCACGGTTCAGGTATGGACTACACTCTCCTTTGTGTTGTATTACCTCGTGCAAATGCTGCTAAGTACACTGCCTAATGTGGGAATTGCTTTTCAGTATTTCAACCTGGTGGAGTTAAAAGAAGCAAAAGGTTTAATGAGTGATATTGAAACACTTGGAAAACCAATGGAGGTAGAGCGCCCCGAAGAAAATTTTTGATTTGTTATAGTGAAGAAAGCGCTTCTCTTTTTCATCATTCTTTTTTCTTTTGCTGCCAGTTATGCGCAGGAAGAAATGGATTCTACTGCAGAGTCGGTGGATTCGGCTATACAAGCCGTAGAGATGGAAAAACAAAAAGAGTTTACGGGAAGTAATGATACCACCGTAGTTTACACTAAAGAATTTGGTAGCAATGAGATCCGGAAATTGAAGAACGATCCGGAGCTTAACTATAAGCAACCACCTACCGTAGCTGAGAGTCTCTGGACGCGATTTAAAAGATGGATCGGTGACTTATTGTCCAGCTTATTCGATGGGGCCATAGGTACACATTGGGGCAGGTTTGTTCTTATTGTGTTGGGCCTGGTGCTGATGGTGGTAGTTATCATGCTTATACTGAAGGTAGACGCTTTTAAAGTGTTCTATTCCGGAGCCGACCAGGGGAAAATCCATGCGCAGGTATTTCATGAAAACATCCATGAAATGGATTTCGAAAAGCTGATCCGCGAAGCCAATGAGAAAGGAGAATACCGGTTGGGCGTGCGCCTGATTTTTTTGTATGCATTGAAAACCCTGTCCGACAAGCACCTCATTGAATGGAATGTGGGTAAAACCAATCACGATTATGTGAATGAGTTAAAAACAGCCGAGCTGAAAACGGGATTGAATGAATTGAGTTTTTATTTCGATTATGCCTGGTATGGAGGCTTCACCATCAATCGCGAGATTTTTCAAAAAGTAGACGATATTTTCAAATCATGGAAAGATAAAGTAAGCTGACCATGGGGAAAGATTGGAAATACGTTCTTTATCTGATTGTGGTGATCGGCATTTATGTGTTGGTTAAGCTATCGGCTGCAAAGCAAAACAATTGGACCGTCACCTTTGCTCATGAAGATAAGGAGCCTTATGGCACGTATGCCTTCGATCAGCTTTTGCCTTCGTTCTTCGAAGATCGGTTGGTGAAAAATAGCTATAAGACATTTTATGAATTGAAAGATTCCGTGAAGCCAGGCGGAAGCGTTATTGTTCTGGCATCCGGTTTTACAGCAGGGAAGGCCGATACGAAAGCGTTGCTTCATTATGTAGAAGAAGGAGGCACAGCATTTATTTCGGCACAGCACTTCTATGATTATTTCGCAGATACACTGGGTCTCGCTACGCATGACAACTTTCTCAACCAGGAAAATCCATTAAAACAAGACTCTGCCGGAGTGTATTTCACCAACTCGCATTTTGATTCAACAAAGGTATATTACTATCAAAGCGATAACATTCACAACTACTTTTCAAAAGTAGATTCTGTGCAGGCTACAGTGATTGCGAAGAACGATCAGTTTAAACCGGTTACCCTTCGCATTAAAAAAGGACAGGGTCAACTTATTTTGAATTGCACACCAATGTCGTTCACCAATATTTATTTGCTGGCAGGTTCAAATAATGAGTTTGTTTCAAACACACTTTCTTTCCTGCCACAGGAGGATGTTTATCGTACCGAGTTTTACCATTTAGGCAGAATGGAGGCAGGATCTCCTTTGCGATTTGTGCTGACTACGGAGCCATTGAAGTGGGCATATTACCTGACACTGCTTTCGATTTTGTTCTTTATGGTATTTGAGGCAAGACGTAAACAACGAATCATTCCGGTAATCACTCCCTTATCAAATACGACTCTTGAATTCATCACCACCATTGGAAATTTATATCATCAAAAAGGAGATCATAAAAATATTGCAGAAAAGAAAATTCAGTTTTTCATGGAACAGGTAAGAACAAATTATTTTCTTTCTACCGTTCATCATGATGATTTGTTCATTAATACCTTATCAAAAAAATCGGGATATCCCGAGGTAAAAACAAGAGCATTGATAAAATTTATTGACCAGATTCTGGAAAGCGATCAAATCAGTAAGGGGGAATTGATTGATCTGAACAAGAGATTGGAATCTTTTCACGCAAAGTCCGGTAAGTAAAGCAAAGTTCGCAAAGATGACTGAAAATGAAATTTCATATAAGATAATCGGTGCTGCTATTGAGCTTCATAGAAATCTTGGACCAGGACTTTTGGAATCAGTTTATGAAAACGCATTAGCTCACGATTTAATTGATTGTGGTCTTGATATCAAAAACAGTTTCCGATGCCCTTTATTTATAAAGATTTGAAAATGGAAGTAGGTTATCGATTAGATTTATTAGTAAATGACAAAGTTATAATAGAAATAAAATCCGTTGAAGATCTTGCGCCTGTTCACTATGCTCAGGTTTTAACGTATTTAAAATTATCAGGATTGAAATTGGGACTTCTTATTAATTTCAATACTAAAATATTGAAAGAAGGGATTCATCGTATTGTAAATAATTTATAATTAATCTGCGCTCTTTGCGCAAAAAACTTTGCGCCTTTGCGTGCAACAAAAAACATTATGGAAGAAAATATTTTTCAAAGCAGAGTAGATTTAACTCAACTCAACGACCAGATCAGGAAAATCAGGGCAGAGATTGGTAAAGTCATTGTAGGCCAGGAAGCCATGATTGACTTGCTGATTACCGCTATACTGGCTGACGGACACGTGTTGATTGAAGGCGTTCCGGGAGTAGCAAAAACGCTGACGGCAAAACTTCTTTCAAAAGTAATCGATGTCAACTTCTCCCGGATCCAGTTCACTCCCGATCTGATGCCTTCCGATGTGCTGGGTACATCTGTGTTTAATCTCAAAACTTCCGAGTTTGAGTTTAAGGCAGGCCCTGTTTTTTCAAACATTGTTTTAATTGATGAGATCAACCGTGCGCCCGCCAAAACACAATCAGCGCTGTTTGAAGTGATGGAAGAACGCCAGGTAACCGTTGACGGGCATACGCATAAGATGAAGTCGCCCTACATTGTAGTGGCTACGCAAAACCCGATTGAGCAGGAAGGAACCTATCGCCTGCCCGAAGCTCAACTCGATCGCTTCCTGTTTAAGATTGTGGTGCATTATCCTGAACTTGAGCAGGAAGTAAATATCATAACGCGCCATCATGAACGGCAAGGTGTGCAGCCAATTGCCGAAATCAGTTCGGTGTTGAATGCCGAGCAGATCAATGCGTTTCGTCAGTTTGCTCATCAGGTGCATGTCGATCCTAATCTGGTGCGGTACATTGCACAAATCACATTCGAGACACGAAATAACCCGCTTCTGTTTTTAGGGGCCTCACCGCGCGCTTCCATTTCTATATTGATGAGCGCCAAAGCCTACGCATTAATTCATGGACGCGATTTTGTAAGTCCGGAGGATATTAAAACGGTGACCGTTCCCGTATTGCGCCATCGCATTGTGTTAAGTCCCGAAAAGGAAATGGAAGGGATTACCGCAGATGAAATCATCAAACAGATCATCGATAAAATTGAAGTGCCTCGCTAAGTGAAGATTATCCGCTCTCTGTATTTAAATAACCGTCTGTTTTGGGCCATTAGCATATTGGTCGCTCTGTTCATTATTTCTTTTATTGTAGGCGATTATATTGTCATTCCTAAAATCCTGTTTTTTGGTTTTCTGTCATTAATTCTAACTGACTTGATTTTGTTATTCCGGGTGCGAAAAGGATTTGGTGGCGAACGCATTGCTCCTGATCGGCTATCGAACGGTGATGAAAATGAGATAGGTATAGCGCTGGAGAATTTTTATTCCTTTCCCGTTACATTACGACTGTTCGATGAGCTTCCTCATCAATTTCAAAAAAGAGATTTGGAATTTAATCTGACGTTGAAAGCCGGAGAGAGTAAACGACTGAGTTATTTTCTCCGGCCAGTGAAACGGGGAGAATATTCTTTTGGAGCAGTGAATGTATTTGTTCGTTCTCCTCTTGGTATTTTTTCACGCAGGTTTCGTTTCTCTTCCGATAAATTAGTGCCCGTTTATCCTTCCTATCTGCAGATGCGCAAGTATGAATTGCTCGCCATTCATCACCGCCTTACTGAAACGGGAATAAAAAAAATCAGACGTATTGGTCAAAATCAGGAATTCGAATTGATCAAGGAATATGTAAGTGGCGATGACTTTCGTACTGTTAACTGGAAAGCCACATCACGCAGATCGCGATTGATGGTCAATCAATTTCAGGATGAGCGTTCGCAACAGGTATATTCATTGATTGATAAAGGGCGGGTGATGCAAATGCCATTTAACGGGATGAGTTTGCTCGACTACGCCATCAATGCCACACTGGTCGTTTCCAACATCGCTGTAAAGAAATCGGATAAAGCCGGACTGATTACTTTTCAGGACCGGATTGGATCGCTTTTGCCTGCAGGAAGAACAAACAACCAGATGGCTGCCATTCAGGAAGTTTTATATAATCAGAAAACTGCTTTCCTGGAAACGGACTACTCTGCTTTGTACAATACCGTGCGAAGGAAGATTTCGCACCGCAGCCTGCTCTTGCTGTTTACCAACTTCGAATCCATCTATACGCTGCAGCGGCAGTTGCCTTATCTCATCAATATGGCGCATCAGCATCTGCTGGTGGTGATCTTTTTTGAAAACACCGAATTAAAAGAATGGATTGAACAGCCGGCAGAAGATCTGAAACGCATTTATCACAAGGCAATAGCCGAACGTTTTAGTTTCGAAAAGAAAATGATTGTGAAAGAACTGCAGAAACATGGTATCCAGTCCATCCTTACCGCTCCTGAAAAGCTAACCATTAATACCATCAATAAGTATCTTGAACTGAAGGCAAGAAATTTAATTTGACTTCTTCCAATTTGTCTGGTCGATCAATTGCTGCAACTGATCTTCCAGTTTGGTGAGTTGCTCGGGGGCGCCAGAATAATCCATCACCGTCTTTGTTTTGCCCTGCGCTGCCAGGGTAATGTATCGGGTAGGCAGGTCGCTTACATTTTTTGTTATGTACTGATCCTTAAGCTGTAAAAAATTGATTTCCTGAAATTGATTTAGGATTGCTTTGTATTCTTTCCTTTTCAGTTTGGCAGAGAAATCACCTTCACCAACCTTCAGGTATTTAGTATTGGATAAATGCATCTTCCGGTTTTTATAGATTTCTAATTTATAAACCGGGCAGTTTCCAAAGCAAGGTGTTTTTTCAAATGTAATAATTGGGATTTTTTGAGCTTCAACAGTAAGAGCAAGTACACCAACTAACAATAGAAGAGTAATTATTACTTTATTTTTCATAATCCGGGTCAACATAAAATCAAATTAAGCATATTACAATTTAAAATTCAGATTCATGAGGAAGTGTGGTGTCGTTTTGTTCTTTGTTGCGATAGTTGTATTGAACGTGAAAGCCCGGCAGCAGGCTGCTTTTCAAATCATGAAACCAAAGCAGACGATTGTGTGCTATGGCGACAATCATGACAAGCATACCTACATTCCTTCTCCGTTTAAATCGGGTCAATCGAGTGCCCGCACTAAGACTGCTAACTTTGAAGTTACGTATGTCGGGTTCTCTGATGAAGCCAAGGCCGCTTTTCAAGCTGCCATAGAGATATGGGAATCGTTGATTGTTTCGGATATAACCATCCATGTTACTGCTACCTGGGAACCCTTAAGTACGGGAGTGTTAGGCAGCGCGCAGGCGGGAACGTTCATTCGTGACTTTCCGGGAGCACAGCGGCAACGTACATGGTATGCTGTAAGCCTTGCCGAGAAGGTCACCGGAAATGAAATTAATGGTGCTGCTAATGCAGACATTGTTGCTTCCTTCAATAGCAGTAACAGCTCCTGGTATTTTGGAACAGATGGAACTCCGCCAACAGGAAAATACGATTTAGTCTCTATTGTGCTTCACGAGATCGGGCACGGATTGGGCATCACCCATAACTATTCTGTAAGCGGGGCAAACGGACTTGTTTCCAATGATGATTTGGTTTTTGCCTATCCCACCTACGTGGAGAACGTCACCAATCAAAATCTCGTCAGCTCCTTTGCAACACCATCCGCAGCACTTAAAACACAATTAACGAGTGGCAATTTATTTTTCAATTCCCCTTCGGTACTGGCTGCAAATTCAAACATACGCGCAAAAATTTATGCTCCTTCCACTTTTAGTGCAGGATCAAGCATTGCTCACTTAGATGAAACCACTTACCCTGCAGGCAATCCTAACTCATTGATGACACCACAAATCGGATTTACGGAAGTGATTCACAATCCGGGAACAATTACGTTAGGAATCTTAAATGATATGGGCTGGAACAGAACGCTGATTCAGCATACAGCATTAACCAATACGGAAACATTAGCTTCTTCTTATTTAGTAACGGCTACCATTAAAAGCGACCGCCCTTATGATGCGGCTTCTGTGAAACTGCATTACACTACAAACGGTACCACTTTCAATATTGTGTCAATGTCTGCTACAGGAAATGCAAATGAGTTTTCGGCAAGCCTGTCAGGTTCGGGCAATCCGATTACGTTTGGGTATTACTTATCCGCTAATGATAATATACAAAGAGAGTGGCTGCGACCGGGAAAAATTTTCCGCCAGGGTCAGGTTGCTGAACAGGCGCTGTTTCAGTTCGAAGCAGGACCGGATACACAGGCCCCTAAAATTGTACACGATACCAGGCAGTTTCTTATTGACACCGATACGCAGCTGGTGCTTAGCGCAATAGTTTCTGATAATATTGATGTGCAGCAAGTGAAGATAGAGTACATGATCAATGAAGTTGCAAAACCGGATGTTATCATGACATTAACTGTGCCGGCAGATTCGCTTTATGAAGGCACTATTAATTTTTCTCCTTTACTTTTGCAGGGTGATATCGTTAAATACCGAATCCGGGCTATAGATACTTCGGCAGCACACAACCAGGCAGTTACTCCGGCTGCGGATTATTTTGAAGTTCCGGTAACGGGATTGCTTCCTGTGCAAAGTTCGTATTCCAATAATTTTAATGCGCCATCTTCTGATTTTTTCGGGGATAATCTGTTTAGTGTAGAAACACCTTCCGGATTTTCCAATGGAGCAATTCACACTGCACATCCGTACGCCAACGGAACAGGCGCCAACTTTCAAACCAATTCCGTATATCAGTTGAAGGTGCCTGTATTGCTAAAAGCTGCTGATGCCTTTGTTCGTTTCGATGAAATTGTTTTGGTAGAGCCTTCGGATGTGGGCGCTGCTTTCGGAAGCAGCGGTTTCTTTGATTATGTTATTGTAGAAGGATCGAAAGACGGAGGCACTACATGGAAGAAGCTGCTGGATGGTTATAATTCAAGAAATCAATCGGCATGGCTTACCCGATTTAATAGTTCCGTAGATAGTGAGGAGCAACCCAACTCCACAGCATCAGGAGATCCTGCATTGTTCAGATCCAGATCGATTGATCTTCTTGCGGCAGGAAATTTTTCAGCCGGAGATGAAGTCGTCATCCGCTTTCGGCTTTTTGCAGATCAGTTAGTGCATGGATGGGGATGGGCCATTGACAATCTGAGAATTCAGATCGATGACACGCCTCCTCAGTTGCTTCATGACCATTTAAATTATCAGCTGAAAGGGAGTGATTTGTTTAAAATCAGTGTCAATGCTACCGATGGAGATGCCATTACCAGCCTGGCCGTAGATTACCAGGTGAACAGCCAGGCATTGAATACATTTGATTTTCCTGTTACTGCAGGTACGAGCGATTATACATTAAATCAAACGGTAACGGGTTTGGCTAAAGGCGATGTGTTCAAATATAAAATCCGTGCGAAAGATCCTTCGGGTAACGAACGCACGCTTCCCGAAACCGATTTCTTTTATGTGCCGGTCATCGAATTCAACCCGGCAGTAACACAATACGTTTCTGATTTTAATGTTGCCAACACCGATTTTGTTGGTAATTTTTTTACTATCTCACAACCGGCAGCATTCAACAATGGATTGGTTAATACTTTTCATCCTTATCCCAATGGATTTGGATTGAACAAAACTTCTGATCTTACTTATCTTCTCAAGACACCGGTGATTATTAGTGATAGTAATCCGTTCATCAGTTTTGATGAAGAAGTATTGGTTGAGTCCGGAGCCACTACAGACTATGTGACCGTGGAGTGTTCGAAAGATAATGGAGTAACCTGGGAGGCGGTTGTTAGCACGTATAATTCTTCCGCAAATAGTACATGGAGCACAGCTTTTACTTCTTCTCAAAACGGAACAGCTTCGATGCTGAAAAACAGGCTGATCAGTATGACATCCAATGGAAAATTTAAAGCGGGTGATCAGGTATTGGTACGATTCAGGTTATCATCAAATGTAGCGACCAACGGATGGGGATGGGCAATAGATAACCTGAGTATTCAGGGGCCCGTAACAGGAATAGAAAATTCAGCTTTGAATAGCGTGCAGGTTTATCCGAATCCGGTGGAAAATGGGAAGATTTCACTTGAGTTGATTACCGATAAGCCCGGCTCATTCCATTTGTCTTTTTTCAACTCGCAGGGTATGCTGATGACCAGCGAGACGATTGAAGCAAAAGACAATTCGTTCAAAAAAGATTTTGAAACCAACTGGCCAGCAGGACTCTATGTATTAAGAATAGAGGCCGGAGATAAGATGATCGCAAAGAAAATTATTGTCCGATAATATTTTGGAGGATTTCATCCCAGGAAACCCTCCAAAAATATTTTTTGATGGAAAGAGTGATTCAAGGCTAAGAATCCATTTTTGAAAAAGATTTGAAGAATTCATATAGCGAGTCCTTCATTCCTGAAAATCCTGTTTATTTTTGCGCAATTTATCTATTCACTAATCAGAAATGCCAAGAGACAGAAGCATCCGTTCCGTACTAATTATAGGTAGCGGCCCTATTATTATTGGTCAGGCCTGCGAATTTGACTATGCAGGCTCACAAGCTTCGCGTTCCCTCCGCGAGGAAGGGATTGAAGTAGTGCTGATTAACTCCAATCCGGCCACCATTATGACGGATAAAGTGACAGCCGACCATGTTTACCTTCTTCCGTTAGAAAAGAAGTCAATCAAGGAAATCTTAGAGAAACATCATATTGATGCGGTGCTGCCTACCATGGGCGGACAAACGGCTCTTAATCTTTGCATCGATTGCGATAAGGCCGGAATCTGGCAACACTATGGAGTGAAAATTATAGGCGTGGATATCGTTGCGATTGAAACGACCGAAGACCGTGAAAAATTCCGGTTGAAGATGATCGAGCTCAATGTAGGTGTGTGTAAAGGTGCCACCGCCACATCGTTCCTCGAAGGAAAAGAAATTGCACAGGAAATCGGCTTTCCTCTGGTTATCCGCCCTTCATTTACTTTGGGAGGAACCGGAGGCGGTTTTGTGAACAAACCGGAAGAATTTGATGCGGCCCTTAACCGTGGCCTTCATGCTTCACCAATCCATGAAGTACTGGTAGAGCAAAGCATCATGGGCTGGAAAGAATATGAGCTGGAGCTGCTTCGCGATAGCGTGGGTAATGTCATCATTATCTGCTCCATCGAGAATTTTGATCCGATGGGCATTCACACCGGAGATTCGATTACCGTAGCTCCCGCCATGACATTGCCGGATACTGTTTATCAGCGTATGCGTGATCTTGCCATTAAGATGATGAATGGCATTGGTAAATTTGCAGGTGGCTGTAATGTGCAGTTCTCCGTTAATCCGGATAACGATGATATTATTGGTATTGAAATCAACCCGCGGGTATCCCGTTCTTCCGCGTTAGCTTCCAAAGCAACGGGCTACCCCATCGCAAAAATTGCAGCCAAACTATCCATTGGTTATAACCTTGATGAATTAAAGAATGCCATCACCGGCACAACTACCGCTTACTTCGAACCGGCTCTGGATTATGTGATTGTAAAAATCCCCCGCTGGAATTTCGATAAGTTCCCCGGAGCAGACCGCAGGCTGGGGCTGCAGATGAAATCGGTGGGCGAGGTAATGGGCATCGGAAGAAATTTCCAGGAAGCCTTACAGAAAGCCTGCCAGTCACTGGAGATCAGGAGAAACGGATTGGGTGCCGATGGAAAAGAACTCACCAAGCAAACCGATATTTTATATAGCCTGGAACATCCCAGCTGGAACAGGTTGTTCCATATCTATGATGCGATGAAGCTGGGTATCTCCATGAAAACCATTCAGAACCTGACCAAGATCGATAAGTGGTTTTTGGAGCAGATCTGGGATCTGGTGGAACTGGAAAAAGAAATTGAGAAGTTCGATCTCAATACGATACCACCAACATTAATGCGCACAGCGAAAGAGAAAGGGTATGCCGATCGGCAGCTGGCTCATTTGATGGATTGCAAAGAAAGTGCAGTACATAAAAAACGCAGGGAGATGGGCATCAACCGCGTATTTAAATTAGTGGATACGTGTGCTGCCGAATTTGAAGCAAAGACACCGTACTACTATTCTACGTTCGATAAAGAAAATGAATCGGTGGTGTCCGATAAGAAAAAAGTGATCGTATTAGGTTCCGGCCCCAACCGTATCGGTCAGGGTATTGAGTTCGATTATTCCTGCGTACACGGTGTTCTCGCTGCTAAAGAGTGCGGTTACGAAACCATCATGATCAACTGCAACCCGGAAACTGTTTCCACCGACTTTGACATTGCCGATAAGCTCTATTTCGAGCCTGTATTCTGGGAACATCTCTGGGACATCATTCAGCATGAAAAACCAGAAGGCGTTATTGTGCAGTTAGGCGGGCAGACTGCGTTGAAGCTGGCTGAAAAACTGGAGAAATACGGAGTGAAGATCATGGGCACTTCCTACGAGGCGCTTGACCTGGCAGAAGACCGCGGAAGTTTCTCATCGCTGTTGAAAGACCTGAATATTCCTTATCCTGAATTTGGCGTAGCTACTAATGCGGATGAGGCACTGGAAGCCTCAAAGACCATTGGGTTCCCGTTGCTGGTACGTCCCTCCTATGTTTTAGGAGGTCAGAGTATGAAGATTGTGATCAACGAAAAAGAATTGGAAAACCACATTCTCGACATCTGGAAACACTTGCCAGAGAACAAAGTGTTGCTCGATCATTTCCTGGATGGCGCTATCGAAGCAGAAGCAGATGCCATCTGTGATGGTGAAGATGTTTACATCATCGGTATTATGCAGCACATTGAGCCTGCCGGTATCCACTCCGGAGATTCTTACGCAGTATTGC